>WLWD01004943.1_pt1 | contig 14454 bp, 7 predicted proteins | sample 6712731 | NCBI WGS metagenome assembly WLWD01 (sample SAMN12718690, study PRJNA576275) | sponge metagenome | isolation source: marine sponge | host: Mycale hentscheli | place: New Zealand: South Island, Marlborough, Capsize Point | collected 2014-11-01
AGACAGGGACAGTTTGAGACAAAGACAGGGACAGTTTGAGGCTGAGACAGGGACAGTTTGAGATGGACACAGTTTGAGACTGAGACAGGGACAGTTTGAGACAGGGACAGTTTGAGACAAAGACAGGGACAGTTTGAGACTGAGACAGAAACACTTTGAGACTGAGACAGGGACAGTTTGAGATGGACACAATTTGAGACTGAGACAGGGACAGTTTGAGACTGAGACAGGGACAGTTTGAGACAGGGACAGTTTGAGACAGGGACAGTTTGACACAAAGACAGGGACAGTTTGAGACAAAGACAGGGACAGTTTGAGACTGAGACAGGGACAGTTTGAGACTGAGACAGGGACAGTTTGAGACTGAGACAGGGACAGTTTGAGACTGAGACAGGGACAGTTTGAGACAGAAACACTTTGAGACTGAGACAGGGACAGTTTGAGACAGGGACAGTTTGAGACAAAGACAGGGACAGTTTGAGGCTGAGGCAGGGACAGTTTGAGACTGAGACAGGGACAGTTTGAGACAGAGACAGGGACAGTTTGAGGCTGAGGCAGGGACAGTTTGAGACAGAAACACTTTGAGACTGAGACAGGGACAGTTTGAGACAAAGACAGGGACAGTTTGAGACAGAGACAGGGACAGTTTGAGACAGGGACAGTTTGAGGCTGAGACGGGACAGTTTGAGACAGAAACACTTTGAGACTGAGACAGGGACAGTTTGAGACAGGGACAGTTTGAGACAAAGACAGGGACAGTTTGAGGCTGAGACAGAGACAGTTTGAGACAGAGACAGGGACAGTTTGAGACAGAGACAGGGACAGTTTGAGACTGAGACAGAGACAGTTTGAGACAGAGACAGGGACAGTTTGAGGCTGAGGCAGGGACAGTTTGAGATGGGGACAGTTTGAGACTGAGACAGGGACAGTTTGAGACAGATACAGGGACAGTTTGAGACAGACAGTTTGAGACTGAGACAGGGACAGTTTGAGGCTGAGACGGGACAGTTTGAGACAGAAACACTTTGAGACTGAGACAGGGACAGTTTGAGACAGGGACAGTTTGAGACAAAGACAGGGACAGTTTGAGGCTGAGACAGAGACAGTTTGAGACAGAGACAGGGACAGTTTGAGACAGAGACAGGGACAGTTTGAGACTGAGACAGAGACAGTTTGAGACAGAGACAGGGACAGTTTGAGGCTGAGGCAGGGACAGTTTGAGATGGGGACAGTTTGAGACTGAGACAGGGACAGTTTGAGACAGATACAGGGACAGTTTGAGACAGACAGTTTGAGACTGAGACAGGGACAGTTTGAGGCTGAGACGGGACAGTTTGAGACAGAGACAGTTTGAGACTGACAGTTTAAGACTGAGACAGGGACAGTTTGAGACAGACAGTTTGAGACTGAGACAGGGACAGTTTGAGACTGGGACAGGGACAGTTTGAGGCTGAGACGGGACAGTTTGAGACTGAGACAGTTTGAGACTGAGACAGGGACAGTTTGAGACTGAGACGGGACAGTTTGAGACTGAGACAGGGACAGTTTGAGACAGATACAGGGACAGTTTGAGGCTGAGACGGGACAGTTTGAGACAGAGACAGTTTGAGACTGAGACAGAGACAGTTTGAGATGGACACAGTTTGAGACAAAGACAGGGACAGTTTGAGACTGAGGCAGGGACAGTTTGAGACTGAGACAGGGACAGTTTGAGACAAAGACAGGGACAGTTTGAGGCTGAGACAGGGACAGTTTGAGGCTGAGACAGGGACAGTTTCAGACTGAGACAGGACAGTTTGAGACAAAGACAGGGACAGTTTGAGACTGAGACAGGGACAGTTTGAGACTGAGACAGGGACAGTTTGAGACAGATCAGGGACAGTTTGAGGCTGAGACGGGACAGTTTGAGACAGAAACACTTTGAGACTGAGACAGAGACAGTTTGAGATGGACACAGTTTGAGACTGAGACAGGGACAGTTTGAGACAGGGACAGTTTGAGACAGATCAGGGACAGTTTGAGGCTGAGACGGGACAGTTTGAGACAGAAACACTTTGAGACTGAGACAGGGACAGTTTGAGACAGGGACAGTTTGAGACAGGGACAGTTTGACAGACAGGGACAGTTTGAGGCTGAGGCAGGGACAGTTTGAGACTGAGACAGGGACAGTTTGAGGCTGAGGCAGGGACAGTTTGAGATGGGGACAGTTTGAGACTGAGACAGGGACAGTTTGAGACAGATACAGGGACAGTTTGAGACAGACAGTTTGAGACTGAGACAGGGACAGTTTGAGACAGAGACAGTTTGAGACAGACAGTTTGAGACTGGGCCCGGGACAGTTTGAAGCTGAGACGGGACAGTTTGAGACTGAGACAGGGACAGTTTGAGGCTGAGACGGGACAGTTTGAGACAGAGACAGTTTGAGACTGAGACAGGGAGAGTTTGAGGCTGAGACAGAGACAGTTTGAGATGGACACAGTTTGAGACTGAGACAGGGACAGTTTGAGACAGGGACAGTTTGAGACAAAGACAGGGATTGTCTCAAACTGTCCCTGTCTCAGTCTCAAACTGTGTCCATCTCAAACTGTCTCTGTCTCAGTCTCAAACTGTCCCTGTCTCAGTCTCAAACTGTCCCTGTCTCAGTCTCAAACTGTCCCTGTCCCAGTCTCAAACTGTCCCTGTCTCAGTCTCAAACTGTCTCAGTCTCAAACTGTCCCGTCTCAGCCTCAAACTGTCCCTGTCCCAGTCTCAAACTGTCCCTGTCTCAGTCTCAAACTGTCTGTCTCAGTCTCAAACTGTCTCAGTCTCAAACTGTCCCGTCTCAGCCTAAGTAGTTTACGACAGTGATAGCTTTCAAGTGTTTCTGACAGAAAATGGAACACTTGAACCATGTTGTATGCCTTTACTCGACTAAATATCAGTTCCTTCAAAATTTTCATTCCTGCTTCGGCGTAATTGTTGGTGTGATTACCACGAAGCATGAGCCGTTTCCGGTAGCAGTGTGCCCACTCTTTCCGACGCGGCCACAGAGATTTCAGGTGAGACAAAAATTTAGGATATTGTTGTACCAATGGAAATTTTAGTATTGAAGAGTAGAGATGACTAAGTTGTTCCTCTTTATCAGCATAGACTAAATCTTTAAATTTCTTGATTAAAATAATTCTGTGTTCCTTGATAAGCACTCCATTATTTGCATCATGAAGCCAGGTCCAGCGACGCTGAAGAAAATGGAATGTGCATAGCAAAGTAGTGGTAGATTTCCAAACAGAAGTAAGTGCATTTCGTTCAGCAGAACTATCATCAATCATCACTAGTGATGGACCTAACTGTGGACCTTCTCCAAAGAAGGCATTGTTAGGAAAAATAGACTCAAGATACTTCAAACCTGTAGTGATGGTGTCTTCTTGTTCATTAGATGTTACAATAACACCCAACGGCACTGCACCAGCTGGCATAACTGTTGATAGCAAAAAAATTGAACTATTTTGCCGGTCAAAAGATGATGTTGCATCTACAAATACAACATCTCGAGATTGCTGCACATGTTCATGTGCTCGTTTCATTATTGGCGAGCACAATGCCAAAATCATTGGAGTGTTGCATCGCTATTTCTTCTTCTTTTTCTTTGATGGTTTCAATTCATCTTCAGTATCACAACTGTCATCACTAAAAGCTTGGTCTTGTCCAGCATCATACCATTGTAGCACTGCTTTGCCCTTTCCATCCTTGTTGTACAAATCAACAGCTTCTTGAAGCTTCTGAAACAAACCCTTTCCATTATCTTCTCCATAGGAACTAAACCTCCATTTGTCATAGAGTCGACAAATATCTTGAGGATTGGGATTCACTGATCGATCTGCCAAAGCAACCTGATTATCTAACTCAGCTTCACACAAAAGTTTTTGTTCGTGAGCATGCCTAGCAGAGGAAGCACTGTGACCCATTTCAAATAAGGCAGTGAATTCTTTCTTTGTTTCCTCGGACACATCACGAAAAGAAAGTGTATGTGCTGCTGATATAAGGTGATTATGAGTGAAACAAATTTTAAAAACACCACAGTGAGTGAGCAGATAAGGGTGTAATCTTGCCTTCCTTTTCTGCAGTTGAGTAGGTATTAGAATTGCCAGTGTAAAAGAAGATGGACATTTAGTCTTTTTGTTTCGAAGTTGAGAAGAAAGTGGAGTTTTTACTTTTCTTGCTCTAGACAATGCTGATTTGTCTGCTTGTTTTGGTGTAAGTTTTTTTGCAAAATGTTGGCAATGCTTTGCGAATTTACACTTCACCCTTTTCTGTTGACTCTTAATTGTCTTGGTTGTTCGATATGTGCACTTGCTATGCTCAGACATTTTTTCCATCCACACATTGGCATCTTCTTCTGTAACTAAACTGATTCTTACGGTGGAAATGAAGTGTGGTGAGTTAGTACTTGTACAATCAACTGCATCATACTCCTCAATTACATAAGAATAGTCATCATCTGGTGGAAGTACAAATTGCAAAGATGGTAATAGTTCATTCCATATCAACACTTTATTTTTTACAGGAAATTCAATACCATCGTATATTTTTTTATTGGAATTTGATCCATCGTTATTCAAGCAGCCTCCGCACCACATGGCTCATTCCAATCATCAAATTCTCTTTTTAATTTTAATTTGTTTGTGGTAGTTGGTATCTGTCCAGATAAATGCATAGCCTCGAAGTTTTTTTTTTGATGTGTACCATCAGGGTTTTGTGTAAACTGATGATTAGCTTAACTTCCTTGTCACCTGTACATTGGGATGGGTCTGCACATTGGGATGGGTCGGCATATTGGGATGGGTCGGCATATTGGGATGGGTCGGCATATTGGGATGGGTCGGCACATTGGGATGAATCTGCACATTGGGATGAGTCGGCATATTGGGATGGGTCGGCATATTGGGATGGGTCGGCATATTGGGATGGGTCTGCACATTGGGATGGGTCGGCATATTGGGATGGGTCGGCATATTGGGATGGGTCGGCATATTGGGATGGGTCGGCATATTGGGATGGGTCGGCATATTGGGATGGGTCGGCACATTGGGATGAATCTGCTTTTTCATCGTCTTCAACCATCTCAAAATTATGTGTGATCAAACTAAAATATTGTTGTCGATAAACTTCACACATTCTCTGAACCAAATTAGAACAGTACAAAAATTAAAAACTGCACATTATACCAACTGTGTACAGCTTACTGGATTAATACTGAAGTCTTTCTTCACCACACACTTTTCTAATGCCTGTAATACAAATATTTATATACCTGAATATTGTTGATGAGCAAGTGAAGCAAGTAAGACACTCTCAGGTAAAAACCAATGACAAGTTCTACTCCGTAAAAAATGAAGTGTGCATAGCACACTAAATGCTCTGCACAGCATTGGTGTGCAAACAATTAAGTGATTCTAGCAAACATTATCATGACTCCAAGTGCATTTTGCACACCTTTTTAGTGTGTTTAATAAAGAGTGTGTTTTGCACACCTCAGCAGAAAAAAGTGAGTAAACTTATTGTTTACGGCCAATAAGTATGTTAGTTTAGAGTATTCATTTAGTAGGCTTTCCACAATAAAATTTTATATACTTGAGCAACTTTTATTAATGACTGAAATTTTAGAAAATTTTTTACCCTTGGCATCCTCAAAATTCATTTAAATCTTTCAATAAGCCATTTGCAAGATCATGAGAAAGAGTTCTAAACAACATTAAAGGCAAATGGACATAGTACGGTTCTATTAGCATCTGCACATTTTATTTAAATTAATAAATTACCAACTCAGTTCTCCCTATCACTATTACTGCTTAGAATTTGAAGAAAAAAGTGAAGATCAGAAGAATTATCAGAATCTTAAAAAATTTGTTCTTTTATTTTTTGCAACTACAGTCAAACCCAGTTTATCCGGTTGTCGAAGTTGCGGGCACCGTGATCTACCGGGCGGGCTTTTTGGAGTATTTAAATGAAGCTACAAATTACTCAGTTGGTATTTGACGTGAGCACTGTCAAAAGCAAATTGTTGTGGTGAGTGTTACCAGCAAGCAGAGCATAGTAAAACTCGAAAGGACATTGGTGTCATTAAGGAACTGAAGAGTGCAAATCTCAGCGATGTAAGGTAAATTTAATAGTACATTTGAAGATACGGACATTTTTGAATTTGTGGCCACCCCTCGATACCACACTGCCCAGATAAACAAGGTTTGACTGTACTGTTTCGTTGATGGTAAGCACTTTGAGGCTACTTGTTAGCAAATGACGTAAATTTACTGAACTTAATGGCATACTACAAATGTTGTGGCAGATTAAGTACAAAAACTAATCATAATTTGAGAAAGGATTAAGATATAAGTGTGATTTAGATTAATTTTACTCTATGAAATGGGCTTTCATTTGATTTCTAACACAGACACATTTGATCAATAAAACTTGGTTGAGTAAGAAAACTACCGAATTAGTTTGTTAATTATGCCTAGAATTTACCACAGGTCAAATTGGAGATCCCCAATATTTATAATTGTTTATAGTACAATTTTCTAATGTGTACCAAATTTCATGCTCTAATCAGTTTTTGTGGCTGGAGTCCACTTAAAAATATAAACCAAAATTGGATTGCTACTCATACTGTTTGATATTGTACAAAAAATCCTGCAGACACTAAAAAGTGCCACAAACTAAGTTATGCTCATTTCCAAGTGCTGAAGTTAACAACATCCCAAATCAAATGTTGACTGACTGACCAATATGGTTGTAAGAGAGACCAATCTGATTTATTGTAGCTATTTACTCTCTTCAGCACCACACAGAGAGTATATTAGACGAATACAGTAAAACTCTACATTTAAACATCAATACCTTCAGCATCAATACTCCAGTCAAAAGAGTTCAATTGAAGAGGGATAATCTGAAACAAACAAACAAAAACAAAAAAAGAAAGAAAAAAAGAATCAAAAGAGTCATAAAGTTTTTTGTAGATTGAAGTTACCTTTTGATCATATTCCACATTCCACACTATATTTGTATCTTGGATGAAGTGATTAATAAATTCGCTAAACACAAATACAAATCATTAAGTGAAAAACTTATGCTAGCAATGATAGTGGGACTGCTTAACGTAAAAACAAGAGGTTAATGTGCACTTTGTGTTAAAAGCATGACATTGATGGATAGTTTTAACCGTTTTTTTATTTGTTGGAATGTATAAAGTAGTGTTGCTTTGGAACGACACCTTAATCCGAGTTCATCAAAATTGATTCATTTTACTACTGTAATGACTTAAGTTTTAGTTTTAATTTATTTTGTTTTTTAATGTATAAGCTGAAAATTTTTTCAAGAATAGTTTATGAAGTGGCAGATTGAGTAGGGTTCGTTATGGAAAATTGTATTTGGAGGAGTAACAATAAGGTACATGCATATCTAAAGGCTGTATTTTGTTTCTATATGATAAATTCAAAAAGTTCACTATTTAAGCTGGACGCACTGTAGGTGATATAATTTGATGAACGTACATAGAACTATACAAGTAATAATGTGAACAGCAAATTTGCTGTGTAGCTCGTACTTGTTTCGCTTTGCTTCACGATCGAACAAATGTCAGCAAACCCACCATCTGCCATGGCATAGATGACTTAGCTTCACGATCGAACAAATGTCAGCAAACCCACCATCTGCCATGGCATAGATGACTTAGCTTCACGATCGAACAAATGTCAGCAAACCCACCATCTGCCATGGCATAGATGACTTAGCTTCACGATCGAACAAATGTCAGCAAACCCACCATCTGCCATGGCATAGATGACTTAGCTTCACGATCGAACAAATGTCAGCAAACCCACCATCTGCCATGGCATAGATGACTTAGCTTCACGATCGAACAAATGTCAGCAAACCCACCATCTGCCATGGCATAGATGGATTAGCTTCACGATCGAACAAATGTCAGCAAACCCACCATCTGCCATGGCATAGATGACTTAGTTTCACGATCGAACAAATGTCAGCAAACCCACCATCTGCCATGGCATAGATGACTTAGTTTCACGATCGAACAAATGTCAGCAAACCCACCATCTGCCATGGCATAGATGACTTAGTTTCACGATCGAACAAATGTCAGCAAACCCACCATCTGCCATGGCATAGATGACTTAGTTTCACGATCGAACAAATGTCAGCAAACCCACCATCTGCCATGGCATAGATGACTTAGCTTCACGATCGAACAAATGTCAGCAAACCCACCATCTGCCATGGCATAGATGACTTAGCTTCACGATCGAACAAATGTCAGAGAAAAACCAACCATCTGCCATGGCCATAGATTGACTAGCTTCCACGATCGAACAAATGTCAGCAAACCCACCATCTGCCATGGCATAGATGACTCGTAGCTCACGATCGAACAAATGTCAGCAAAACCCACCAGGGCCATGGCTAATGACGGAGCTTCACGATCGAAACAAATGTCAGCAAACCCACCATTGCCATGCATAGATGAATTAGCTCACGATCGAACAATGTCAGGCAACCCACCATTGCCATGGCATAGATGACTTAGCTTCACGATCGAACAAATGTCAGCAAACCCACCATCTGCCATGGCATAGATGACTTAGTTTCACGATCGAACAAATGTCAGCAAACCCACCATCTGCCATGGCATAGATGACTTAGCTTCACGATCGAACAAATGTCAGCAAACCCACCATCTGCCATGGCATAGATGACTTAGCTTCACGATCGAACAAATGTCAGCAAACCCACCATCTGCCATGGCATAGATGACTTAGTTTCAGTTTAGTTTTATGTTGTTGTTGTTTTTTTGTTTTTTTAAAATTATTCTGTCAATTATTTTTGTTCATTTTTTTCAGATTTTTTTTCTCAAAAAAAATTGTAGTGGGTAAGAAGACCCAAATATTGGTCATTGTGGCCAACTATTATTATACTGTGTATCTACAACATGAGTTTTATAGTTCCCTCTAACAAAATACTTTCAGCCTAATGATAATTGCAATTTTGTGAGATTGTACTGTAATGCTTTGTCTACAAAGCTTTATCTACTAAATCTATTTTTTGCTTCAGATTTAGTTCACTAAAACTATACTGAGATAGCAGCATGAGCCCACATCATAAATAACAATCACTAGGATTATGTCATAAATTACTCTGTAGACAGAGTATAGTTAGTAATCTACCTGAGAGATATATGGGTTTTGAACTTAAAATATAATTTAAAGTGTGTGGTGGTAAAAATGATAAGCATGTACATTAGTTTCTTTCCAAATGAAACTTGCTGAATGTGGAAGAAGTCAAGCATAATAATAATTCTGTGGTTGAAGATCTCAACAACCTATTCAAAAAGAAAGTGATTACCCATTACACACTAATAGTTTCTTGATCTAACTTACGGCAGCAGTCCAATGGCCACTAATGCCAGCGGGTATAAGCCACTGAGACCGTTTCAGAAACACATCCTACCACATAATAGAAGATGGTATGACATGTACACGTGGCATGTTCTTGCTCTTACCTTCTTAGAGCTAGCCACTCTATAACAGAATGTTGCATTCCCTCGTAATCTTTCAAAGAAGTACGAGCTAAAAAGGTACACATCCTGTCAGGGTTTTTTTTTCCCCAAATAATTTTTGTGGGTGACATGAAGCTGAAGTGTAATTTTGGTTCTAACTAACCTTTTCATCAGTAACCATTGTTGATAATATTGCATTAATACTCTGTATTAAGAACAACAGTACTGATCAACACTGATTAATTAGAAAAACAACAACAATAACAACAATTAATATATTAGCATACTATTGCACAAGAGTAGGAAAAGAGGGAAGCTCAAGCAGAAGCTTAAAACAGTGAAAGTGTGAATAATGTGTGCCACATTTAGCCTATTGCAGGGTTTTATACAGGATATTTTTCATCAAGGGGGGGGAGAGAACCTCGAATGAATAAAACGCCGTTAGTTGCCTTCTTTTTTTTTTAACTAGTCAAACACTTCATGAAACACCAGGTACTGTGAATAACACTCAATGCTATTGTGCATAGCTAGTTGTAACTATTGTCAAAAACAAATTCATTGCTGAGACAAAAAGATTTGTAACATATCTATTATACTACTGATCTTAGAGAGTCAATTTCAACCACCTCAATCAACTTTAAACACTTAATCCAGTCTTTTATGGCAAATGTAGGTCATTTTGTGATAGAGTAGATAAAAGCATGAAATTGTGCACATTGATTTTTGAGGGTGTACATAATGAAACTAAAGTGGAAGCCATGACAACTGTCTCTCTTTGGAAACAGCATATCTTTTTACTACAAAGACCAAGCTTCTCTAGTACTCAATCTTGCATAGCTAGACCTATACCAAGCAATCCCTGCATATTGGTTGGTAAAGGAAAGCAGCTCGCTAGTTACAAACACCATTACTTTTCTTGCCTTTCTTCCCAATGTGAAGCTCAGTCGTAAATTTAACCGTAGTCTTTGACACAACTGACAGGAATGCGCACCGATTATTGATCACATGTCAATTACATGACATAACAGATAGAGATGTTGCCACCTTCAGGCTAGTAGCTATGACACTTGCATAGTGTTTGTACACCCAAATTTAAAAAAAGTAGCATAACAAAGTCATGGTTTCAATCCCAGTTGGCACAGATACAGCTGATAAATTTAAACTAGATTTTGAAACATGCTGATGGAACAGAACTTTTGCAAAGCTAATGAGAATTGCCATTGAAGGTCCTGAACTAAAGGTAGTAATTTAGTGTATTGTTAGAGATGTTTAATAAAAATTCTATGTTATTCAGTACTGAAATTGGTAATCCTTTAAGGGGAGAAATTTTCGCTTGGGGGGGGGGGGGGGGGGGGGGGAAATCCCAGGTCCCCCCCCCCTCTCTGTGAAACCCTGTATATTGAATAGTGAAGATTTCAATTCTCAGCAATCAAATACTATCTGAAATTGCTCTTATAGAAACATGCTATTGCAATTCCAGATTTTTATCTCAAGGGATTGTCCTAACAGTATCAGCTAATCCCTCCTTCCCTTGTATTTAATTATTCTTTTTTTTTAAATCTGCATCTATGAAGTAAATACTACTCTCATGAAGCTCGCTATTTGGGCTGACCTCACCACATAACTAGTTGGGCGGAGCCCGACCTCTGCTGAAGGGAGAGGTCGGGTAACAAGCCTATACCCGGGTTTGTTCTTGCCGAGTCAGCTAATCATGACGTCATGAACCGATTGCGTGGGATTTGTAGCCATTCTTTTCACCCACGCACATTAAAAAAAAAAAAGAGCCAGTAAATCTCTTTTATAGTCAATATCATACCACAAGTGTTGCAAGCTAGTTTTCGTGTACCACTGTAGGTACATTCGGCATTATCTTCTAACTCATAGTTTGTACCGCATGTGGTACTTGGTGTACCACCTCTCTTTTATTTCTGCGTAGGCGTATTCCTGTCCGCCCACCCATTCCCTTAGCATTTAACCACACTGCAATCTGATTGGACTGCAACTACATACGTTGCAGCAGGGAACAAACCCGGCTATAGGCTTGTTACCCGACCTCTCCCTTCAGCAGAGGTCGGGCTCCGCCCAACTAACCACATAACCACTTTCCTTTTGTATGAACATCTTCTCCCCTAAGCCTACACAGAGCTTCCTCGCGTGTACCAACACCGTCTTCAGTTCGCAATTATCTGAACAGAAGCCTCTGAAATGCATCATCGAAGCCACTATCTCTCGGGATCTAGTACTGACCTTTGACCTAAGTTCACCCTAAAAAAATTTGAAGTCGAAAGTGGTTCCAAAAAAAAAATACGCCCGGTCCGGGCCAATTTTTTTTTTGGGCCCACTTTCGACTTAGATTTTTTTACTGACCGCCAGCGGTGGGTGGAGATTTAGATAAGTCTCCGCCTAACGGATATGCAAACCAGAAACCTTGCCCTCAAACCGTGACGTTACATTGGGTAAAGCATTTTAGAGTTTCTTCAGCTTCTTATACTATCTTGTATCCACAATCTTGTGAATTAAAGAGTAGTATAATTCATGAAGCAGCAATTCAGCGGATCAGTGGACTATCTCGAGGGGTAGACCAGAAGTGGTTGTGTGATGAGGTAAGCAGCTAGACACAATTTGGAAGACCAGTTATAAATAAAGTAGCTATGTTAGTTAATAAAGGACTGTAGCAGCCTAATTTAGAGGTCATTTGATGTACTTAAATTTTAACTCTCCTTATATCATTAAAAATGGTAAATTATATTACCATCATTGTGGTTTGGAGGTAAGTTAGCTAGTGAAGCTTATATGTAAAGCAAATGGAAGAGGAGGGTGTTAAGGATGCACATCGGTTGCTTTGGAGGGCAAAGTACCGCAGTAAAACTCTGGTTAGATTTAGAGTAGCACTATCGGCAGCAGTTGCAAGGTTTCCCCCCAAGTATTCTGAGTTTGCTGGCTCACTTTCTAGTACTACTGGGACCTGGTACACAGCTAAAGTTCTTGCAAATAATTTGGTTGGACACTGATCCTTATGCTGTATAGGAGATAGTCTCTGGCCAAATAAACTATTAGAATTGATTCCCAATATATCGTGGAGTTTATTATAGTGGCTACCAGAGAAACAAAAGTAAGTACTTAGAAATGTTAATAGCAGTACTTTATTATTATTATTATTATTTATTTTTTGTACAATTGAAGGTTTAGCTAGTGAAGGTTTAGCTAGTGAAGGCTTCATGGTGTGCAAGACTCCAGGCTATTTAAGTTTAGGCCAACAGAATTCCAATAATTCAATGCATAGTATATTAAAGAATAGTAAATACTCATTTTTTTCTCAGGTTAGCTAATCGCTTACAAAGAACAACACATCTTTTTGTCTTTATTTTTTTCACCTTTGGATAATAGTTCAACACCTTTTTCAGTGGCAGTGCTGCAAGAGGGAATGCTGTAGCCATTCTGGGTTGTGCTGAGCATTCTATTGACATTTTATAATTTTAACGCTATTATTATTATTATTATTGTTGTTGTTGTTATTATTATTATTATTATTATTATTATTACAAATTACTTTCTCCAGCTCCTAGAGCTGAGATTTCAAGTACAAGGAAAGAAAAAAGGATAATAAGCATCCAGCCAAGGGGCATATCAATCACCATCAGAAAATGAATGGGACACTCAAAGAAGAAGAGAATTAACCTGATGCCAGATTTTCTTCCTAAACACTTGGTGACAGCAGACTTCAACAACAGTCACTATAATAATCTTTATTATCCAGTGACACTTGGACTATTTAGAATTAATAAATTTATGTGAGATGTTTCGATCTCTAAAGTTTAACTGTATAACTTGAATCAGTAGGTGCTTCAGCACTGATTATAGCATAACATTTTTTTACACTAAAGTAGAGGGGAACCTGTTCGTGTTCTTCTCTAGGCGACAGCAGACAACACAGCAGCCAAGCACAGACTTCATACAAGCGCCCTCCACGGGTTGCCCTCCACCTCGTAATTACGTCATTAGTTGACGTCACCAGCACGACCTCTATGTTTCATACAAACTATAGAATTCCTAGGCTTTCCTATTTTCATAAACATTACCTATTATGTTTTTATTATGCCAGCACAATTTCCCTCAAATCTATATCTGATCCTTTATTAAGCTATTGTAATTTTCATTTGTGTTGATATTTTGAAATTGTAACATACATTTTTTAAATTAGGGATTGAATAGTGCATTAGGAAGAACTCTTTATTATGCCCAAAAGAATGGCTATGGCAAGGTAACTATGTAACTCTAATTTTTACAAAGGGCTTACATTTGTATTTTGCTATGATGATTTTGAGCATGTGTTGTTTTATTTTTTGTTTTCGAATTTTCTTCTTTTTTTGTTGTTGCTGTTTTTCTTCTGCAGGATTTTTACATCTTTAGTTCTTACTTATGGGAACGTTTACACAGCAATTTAGACTATGCCTGTGAGGTAGCAAGTTCTATTTTGGTAAGCTATAATTTGGCTTATTAGTCATTGTAAATGTACGTGGACATATAAAACCTTAATGTTTCCAATCCTTGAAAACATTTGTTTAATCCTTCTCTCAAAATATATATAGTTCTATTCCCTCACTTATTCTCTCCCCTCCCCACTCATGGTCTTTTCTTCCTTTTTAATATTATTATTATGCCTCACATATTTTTGTGTGTGCAGGTAAGTGCCAAAATGAGAGGAAGATGGCTAATCCCCATTTGTATTCATAACCACTGGATTGCTGCGGTATGAATTATAGCTAAGTGGAATGTTTGTATTTCTAAGAAATCGTGTTAGTTTTATTTTTAATAGTGACTGTCTACAGGAAACCCATCAATTTTTTTGCACTTACAGAGTTATCAGTATCCAATAACTGAGCTCTCATTGCAAGTAGCTCAAGCTT
>WLWD01001068.1_pt1 | contig 14433 bp, 12 predicted proteins | sample 6712731 | NCBI WGS metagenome assembly WLWD01 (sample SAMN12718690, study PRJNA576275) | sponge metagenome | isolation source: marine sponge | host: Mycale hentscheli | place: New Zealand: South Island, Marlborough, Capsize Point | collected 2014-11-01
CTACATATCTTATGTACATACCCAGCTACATATCTTATGGCATACATACCCAGCTACATATCTTATGACATACATACCCTGCTACATATCTTAGAGCAGTCTCTTCATGGGGCGTCAATTTGGTGGGGCAAGGAGTATTGTCCTCTTCTCTCTTTTCAAACTTGGTTTTGATTAACTCTCTAAACCACCTGTGTGCTTTCAAATATTTCTTTATTAAAAAAAAAAATCACTAATTCAACAACAAAAAATGCTAGCATCATATATCACTGCCTACTGATAAGGTAATACCTTAGTATTACAGTATTAATAAACAGACAGAGACAGCAAAGTATATGTTGAGTGAGAGCACATATAAAAGTATTTTTAATGATCCAGCAGTAATAATCTGTACTGAGAACATGCAAACCTGAGTTTTATTAAAGACCTAAAATATTATGGAATGGACAAAATCTGTTGCAAAATTGGTAGTTCCAATCATTAAGTCAAGTGCAGGACAAATTGAGTAGTGTCAATATTATCTGATTTTTCTTTTTTACTGGAATACAGATGCTGAGCTTTCTCATCTGTTGCTTTCACAAAATATTTCATCCCATCCCACGTTTCCTTGAAATCTGTGCTTGTGCTCCCACATCTGAGCCTCTAGTGCAACCTCAATGTGATTCCTACTTGACTTGCACCACAGGAGCAACTTGGTAGCAGCTTCTATAGATGATGAGGCTCTAACAGATTTCATTTGAAATCCATTGTTACCTAACAGCTTCTGTATGCAATTGGCTAGAAAACATTGAGGTTCTTTGCCACAGACAGGCTCTCTACCACTTTCAGCCACAGCTGAAACATTTAAGACAAGTGGTCAGCTACTTTATCAGTAGTTCAACCTTATGGAAACTCACCCATAAGGTAGCAAGGCTTTCTTGCACAGGAAATAATAAGGATTAAAAGTATGCATACACTAATTTTGAGTAGGATGGGGTCACTGCCAAGGGCAAAAATCATTCCAGTTTCCAATCCCGCAATTCTGTACATAAGACAGCAAGTCACCATACCATATTGGGGGATTTATTGTTCAATACACTGAAGGCTTAGCTATTATAACTCAGTTAGTGTTTAATAGCCATTGGCTCAAAGAATGCCCTTTTCATTGTATTTACTACAATAACAGTATAAATGGTCTATTGGGTTGCACACATGGAGTGTGTTAAGAAGTTTAGGTGTTTCAGGTTAATGACATTGTTGTAGTTCAGATTGCTTATAGTGAAAGATGGCACATATCTAAATTATATTATATTTAGAGAGAATCACTAACCAAAAAACACAAAAAGTTAAAACAAACGTTTCAGCTACGGACTGTAGCCTTCATCAGTGGTATTGATTCAAAAATAAATAAATAGTTACTATGACAGGTGAAAGCCTAAGGATGGTACATGTTAAAGCACTTGGTGGTAACCATGAGTCCTGAGGGTTAGCTATTTGGTTTTGTTTGTATGTTTCACTAGGCTACTATAAACTTGAGGCAACAATCCTTCATCTCTGTTGATCTTGCTTCAGTTTTAATGTACCATGATTCCAAATAACAACGAGGGTATATAAACTGATGGCAGATGTCAATCACTTTACCACTCTTCCAATCAATAACATGACTCTCTTTCATTGCATGTTCTGCAACAGCTGAAAAATGATAAGGTGAAGTTAGAGCTTGCTTATGTTCTTTTAATCTATGTGTTATTGTTCGTCCAGTTTGCCCAATATAAGAGATGTGACAAGTTCCACATGATACCTGGTATATCACTCCTGTTTGTGACTCAACTGGAATGGGATCTTTTGGATGAACTAGAAGCAGCCTGAGGGTAGTGTGTGGCTTGAAGCAAGTTCTGATATCCAATGGTAACAGAATTCTCTTTATGCATTCTGACACATTCTTTATGTAAGGTAAGACTACTGTTGCCTTGGGTTTCATCATCACCTTGCTACTAGATGCTGGTCTCGCTCGCATGGCTTTTGAGATGACACGTGAAGGGTAGCCGTTCATCTTCAAAGCAGATCGGATATGTGCCCTTTCTACATTTCTGTCCTGATCAGAGCCACAGATGGAGTTGGCTCGACAGAAAAGAGTCTTGATGACAGCTATTTTATGAGCTATGGGATGGTGGGATGCAATCTGTGTGCGTCTTCTTACGAAAAACGGTAGTGGATAATGTTCCATTGGAATTATGCTTCACTGTTGTATCCAGAAAAGAGAGCTCTCCATTGGATTCCAACTCAACGGTGAAATTGATGGTCTCCTCTATAGAATTTAGATAGTTTAAAAATGGTTGCACTGAAACTTTTGGTAAGGCTGTAATGATATCATCCACAAACCTCTTCCAAAATGGTGGTGGGGAGGGATAAGTAGAAATGCCTTAATGTCCTCCATTACAAGGTTAGCCACAGTTACAGATACTGGTGACCCCATAGCACCATTTTGGAAGAGGTTTGTGGATGATATCATTACAGCTTTACCAAAAGTTTCAGTGCAACCATTTTTAAACCATCTAAGTTCTATAGAGGAGACCATCAATTTCACCGCTGAGTTGGAATCCAATGGAGAGTACAACAGTGAAGCATAATTCCAATGGAACATTATCCACTACCGTTTTTCGTAAGAAGACGCACACAGATAAATACTTGTCTTTTGCATCCCACCATCCCATAGCTCATAAAATAGCTGTCATCAAGACTCTTTTCTGTCGAGCCAACTCCATCTGTGGCTCTGATCAGGACAGAAATGTAGAAAGGGCACATATCCGATCTGCTTTGAAGATGAACGGCTACCCTTCACGTGTCATCTCAAAAGCCATGCGAGCGAGACCAGCATCTAGTAGCAAGGTGATGATGAAACCCAAGGCAACAGTAGTCTTACCTTACATAAGAATGTGTCAGAATGCATAAAGAGAATTCTGTTACCATTGGATATCAGAACTTGCTTCAAGCCACACACTACCCTCAGGCAGCTTCTAGTTCATCCAAAAGATCCCATTCCAGTTGAGTCACAAACAGGAGTGATATACCAGGTATCATGTGGAACTTGTCACATCTCTTATATTGGGTAAACTGGACGAACAATAACACATAGATTAAAAGAACATAAGCAAGCTCTATCTTCACCTTATCATTTTTCAGCTGTTGCAGAACATGCAATGAAAGAGAGTCATGTTATTGATTGGAAGAGTGGTAAAGTGATTGACATATCTGCCATCAGTTTATATACCCTCGTTGTTATTTGGAATCATGGTACATTAAAACTGAAGGGAGCAAGATCAACAGAGATGAAGGATTGTTGCCTAGTGAAACATACAAACAAAACCAAATAGCTAACCCTCAGGACTCATGGTTACCACCAAGTGCTTTAACATGTACCACCCTTAGGCTTTCACCTGTCATAGTAACTATTTATTTATTTTTGAATCAATACCACTGATGAAGGCTACAGTCCGTAGCTGAAACGTTTGGTGTTTTAACTTTTTGTGTTTTTTGGTCAGTGATTCTCAATGTATGTCTACAATACCTGATCACATAGGATTTTACAGATTTATACATATCTAAATTAACCTTCAGCGCACATGTGTGAGAGGGTTAAAGTACTCAGTTTGTCTGCCAGTCAGTCAGTCACTCAATTAATCTCCATCACACAGCAGCATATGTGGAAGACCACAGCCTACTAAAGATGATGTGAATTATAATAAATAAGTATGTGTGAAACAGATATTGTTGTCTCTTACCTTAACATAAAAACAACAACAGAATTTACCCTGATGCTCCAATTTACTTGCAAAGAAATTATTTTTTTGTGTAGGTTGCCTCTGTGGTTGTGGAAAATTTTATGTTGAGATCAGCTAAATCTAACCATCTGGAACAGCCCACACCTCAACTAATGTTTCTGTGGACTAATTTAGCAGTAGGTGCTAATTTACTAATTAGTGTACCTTCTCATTGGTCATACAAAACAATTATTCTATTCTTACTTTACCTTTCTCATGCCTGCCCATATCTTAAATAATCCCCATTTCATTCCAATCACATTATACTTGTAACTCTCATTCTATTCAGTTCTTCCTATTTTTTCCTTTACTACTTTGTGCTTTCATTGTTCTTATTTGTTTTACTTACGCTTGTCCATTCTGTTTGATGGTTAGTGCTTGCTTTGTGTATTTAATTTTGTTCTATGTTCTGTAATTGTACTTTGTTCTTTAGTTCTATATCACTTGGTTGACTTACTGTCTCTGTCTGTTTATTACACTGTAATACTATAAGGTATTACCTTATCAGTAGGCTGTGTGATGATGCTAGCATTTTTTGTTGTTGGATTAGTGATTTTTTTAATTAAAAAAAAAGTTGAAAGTATGCTATTAAAAAAAATCAATGTGGACAACTGCTAATCATTCCTTCATCATATTTGGAAAGTTTTCTTCAATTATTTTTTTAACTTGTATCTCATTATAGTCTATTATTCATGTATAGCCTGTATTTACGATATCTTGAGTAATATTATCATTGCTCAATTATATTACATTTGATATACTCATCTCATTATTTATTTACACACACTGCATGCTTGCCATATTTTTACCACCTCATCCATCAACATTTACTTCTTTTCTCCGCACCACTTTCTCTTGCAGCTATTTGTATCTTATACGTTTTAACCCAATGATGACGGCCTCTTGAGGTCGAAATATCAAGATTACTAAGTTAATAGCTAGTTAAAAAAAAGAGAGAATAATTTAAAATTTGTTAACTTGATTTTTCATTGTGCGTTACAAGTGAAACCCAAAGTACAACTAGGAATCTCTTTGCTGGAAGCAGTATATAGAGGCATAGCTATCATTGATGCATGGTATATGTTCCCCAACCCTCTTCAGAAAATTCCTATATGAATCTACTGGATGGAAGTACAAAGTATACATATGAAAGTTACAAACAAAGTTATCTCAGAAACTTGGTACACATAGCTAAATATAAAAAAAGTCGGTATTCTAAAATTAATTTAATTTTAGTTATAGTTTAGTTATAGATAGCAAAGTTTAAATTTTCATATCTTAATTTACTCGTACTCCGACGCTTCATGAGCGACTTGCGATGGGTGAAATCCTCAACAGAGCAGATCTGGTAAAGGTTGTAAGTGCGCACTATTTGAAATAATCTTCTTCACTTTGACATCACTTCAATGTCAGTCAATACCGTGAGGCTCTCAATTATAGCTATTGAGATCGAAATAGTTGACTTTATGATATGGAATTTCAAAAGCTAATACTGCAGGCTAATTCCAATCAGAAATCGGCCGAAAGAAAGGCAAGTTACTTCCGGGTTGTGAGTATTATTTTTTGAGGGATAAAAGTTGAAGATTTGGTGAGCATGGGCGATTGCCTTAGTCTGTCAGGCCGCATGTCAGCCTCTGGTTATCTGCCACTTAATAGTAATAGAGTGATGAGATGGATTACAATATTATTTAGCATATCATTCATCAATTTTTTTGTATTTATCTATTTGCATACTGAATCATGTGTACCACGTACATTTCTTGTATAGTAGTTGATGTAGGGTGTGTATATACATTGGCGTTACTTGAGACCCCCTAACTATAGCTGTGGTGGATCTAAGATTTTGTTGGGAGGGGTGAAGGGGGGGGGGGGTAGTCTCGCGTAGCCAGACTCTTTACCAATCGCTGCGCGGGTAAAGGGTCTGGTTGACTGACATTGAGCAGCTTGTTCAGTTCTCCCCTCGCTAATTGGGGAGACTGCAAACAATAGGTGTCGTAATATCCTGTGACGTAAGACTGCTCAAAATTTGCGCGTGTTGTATTTCTGTGCACAGCTCTCCAACAGCGGTGTCAAAACTCTTCCTTTAGATGATGCCATTAGTAATGCTAAGTAGTGACTTGGACTAGCCTTTATAAGATATCTGCAGTTTCGCTTAGCAGTAAGATACAGTTAATTGTTGCTTTGTGCACGGGCCATTGTATATACCATGGTACTTAGGTTTTTGACATGCCTAAAGGTGAATAATGCTAGCCACCCAATATCAGTGTCATTAAAATTTAACCCGCAGCATTTCCCAGCATAGTTTTGCATAAGCAACATTTCTTCATGGCAATACGGAACGAGCTCTGCCTACTTATCTGAACAATTCACACGCCTTAAAATATTTAACGATTTACACCCACACTAAATGAACCACAATTAACCACTTGCTGACTAAGCAAGAACAAACTGCTCAATGTCAGTCTACCAGACCCTTTTCCCGCGTAGTGATTGGTAAGGGGTCTGGCTACTTAAGACTAGGGGGGAGGCAAATAATAAACACCGACTTAGTGGCTAAGGCCAAATCTTGTATATAATTATTATACGTGTGCGGCACTCTTTTCTGTTAGGGTCTCCGTGCATGCTTAAAAATTTACTTTCATAGATTTTTTTTTTAACAGTCGTGCTCCACTTTGGTGCGTAAATCGAACAAGAAAATGGTTGTACTTGCACGGGCCACTAGATATTGTTTACTGACTGTTTGCACTTATTGTTTGGTGTGTCATGCTTGGCTCAATCTAGATGGATTATTGAGAAAGGGCTAAGAAAGAAGGAAATTATAGTTAGGACATTTGGAATATGTGTAAATTGTAGTATTAGCTGAACAATATTCCAAGTTTTTATTTTTTTAGCTAGCTATGAGGTGGATTGCTTGGAATCTGGGCTGGATTCAGCACTGCATAGCTATATCTGGGCTGGATTCAGCACTGCATAGCTATATCTGGGCTGGATTCAGCACTGCATAGCTATATCTGGGCTGGATTCAGCACTGCATAGCTATATCTGGGCTGGATTCAGCACTGCATAGCTATATCTGGGCTGGATTCAGCACTGCATAGCTATATCTGGGCTGGATTCAGCACTGCATAGCTATATCTGGGCTGGATTCAGCACTGCATAGCTATATCTGGGCTGGATTCAGCACTGCATAGCTATATCTGGGCTGGAGTCAGCACTGCATAGCTATATCTGGGCTGGATTCAGCACTGCATAGCTCATATCCGGCTGATTTCAGCCCTGTCATAGGCTATATCTGTGCTGGATTCAGCACTGCCAGCTATATCTAGGGCTGGATTCAGCACTGTCATCGCTATATCTGTGCTGGATTCAGCACTGCATGCTATTTCTTTCTATCTATGACGTGTGTACATGTTTTGTTTTATTTTTAATCAGTTCGGGTCAAGTTGGGAGGTGCTTAAACTGTTCGTAATGACGTTTGGTTCTAACAGCCCATATTATGTTAAGTTAATATTGGCTGTTAGAACCGAGACTGTTGCTATTATAATTATTTCACAGCTGAGAATGGCCGAAATGTTACGTGTTATTTCAGTAAGTTTCATACTGAGAAGGGAATAGAGAAGAGCGAGGAAAAAAATGTGGGTTTCCCCCTTCTGAATGGCCGTGTCGCCTTCCCATTTTTACTGTGATTAAAAGTGTGATTTTATAAATTGATTTAAATCCTCTATCAATTCCCCAGGAACATGCATCACCCGCTCATAAGAGTAAATACCAGATAAATGCATATAAAGAAGTCCCTGCCAGACTGGACCGTTTTTCTCTAGCAGTGGAGGCAAAGCAGAGGCAGTGCAGTTATACCAGACCTACCAACACCACTAACCCCCAACTCTCTCCCCCCCCCCTACCCCCCCCCCTCCTCCTCATCTTTACTCCCCCCCAGCAAAGCAGCTGTCAATGTCTGATACAATACATTATCAAAAAAAGTTGAAATGTGATAGGAATTCTTGTCTTGTAGCTCTATCAATTCTAACCAAGGGTGTGTGGGTAGGACTGTGCTTCTGGCACAATAGAGGACTCTTATGACCCCCATGTACATTGACATGCATTGACAGTCAAAGCTGGCCCAGTAGTATCTCTGACAAGAGAAGGTGTGGTAATGCTGCTACTCTATGCTTATTGATAGCATGGAACTATTCTCTGAGTGGGCTTGTCCAAGTTCACTTCCTGCAATAGAATAATCAATAACATCAGCAACAAAACGACGAACTTACAAACAAACACCAAACACCAAAGGAATGGACAATCAGGAAAAGATGGATAATTATGTGTATTCCTCACCTTGATGTTCTTGTTCCCGTGTATTTTGGAGCTATTCAAAGTTAGATGTACAGTTCACGTGCATTTTCTTACTGTAATGTGTGTGTATGTGTGTGTGTGTGTGTGTCTGGGGGTGATAAGTTTCAGTTTCATACACACCTCCTTGAGTTGCCCAAAGTCTGGAATTGTGATGAGTCACACTGCACCTCTTTCAGATCTTTTAACTGGGCTAGAAAATTTGTCACAGTCTAGTTGAGGCGGTGTAGAGCGTCTAGCTTGTCCTCTTTCAAGAATGATTATACAATTGGATTAGTTCCAGCAGCTAATGGCTGGTAAATATCATCAGTTCATCACAGGAAGTGGTGGCTGGGTGAAACAGTGATGTAGCCAGCCAATCAGGATGAGGTGAACCAGGGGATGCTTGTGGAGGTAGGTACGGAATAGGCAGGAACAGAGGTTTCCCAGGAATTATACTGAATTAGTTATGAAAAGGAAAACCTGTATCTGGTTTCTCTTCCAACTTGTAAATCGGGAGAGAAGAGGAAGCATGTGGCAAGAAGAGTGAACAGAGTCGCTTTAACCTCAATAGTAAACTGAAAGCGAATAATCTGTGTAAGACGGTGGTAATATGGATTGAGAATGGGATGTCTGGTTTGAGCTATCTTACCTTATCGTGTGGCTGGTGATAGAGTGTTGACTATTATGAAATTTTTTCTCCTTTTTTGTTTGTTTGGTATAGTATGAGAAGGAACAGCACGCTCGAGTGGAGGAGAAACACAGACAAGAAAAGAAGAATGTTGAGCTCAAGATAAAAGCAGCTGCCAAACTCAAAGAGGCAAAGGAGCAAGCTCGCAAAGAGAAGCTGAGGTATCATGGAATAGTGGAGTCACAGGTGCCCTCTCAGAGAACAGGTGGGTCAGAAAGGATAAGAATATTGACAGGATTATTAGACACTAAATGAGACATTATTCAGGAGTCATGCAAGATTTATTGGGGAGTGGGAGTGGTGGGGGTGGGAAACATTACTATATATGTATGTGTCCACATGCTTTTTTAAAACCCGCACTACTTTGATGCACATGCCTATATGAAACTGTATATACTTCACACTGATCAGTGTTTTATCACATGCATTATTTATAATCTTACTACTCAATAGGATTTCTCGGGGGGGGGGGGGGGGGGGAGTTTACAGCGCACCACTCTATGACCTGCCTGCTAGTATGGGTGTACAATGGTGACCACATTGTGTGAGAAAGGATTTTAGGGTACAAATACTTACCATTACAGAATTGGAAGATCAACAAAATAAAAAAATTAAGATAGCTTAGCAAAATGCAGCGCTATTTTTGTGCGTTGTACAAAACAATTCTGTGTTTGAATGCTGTATTGGTTGTCATTGCTGCAGGGCAAAAGGCAAACAATAAATTACAACAGCAGTGAAAGCAACTATAGCAGTCACAAATTCATCTTCCAGAATACTGGCCATCTGTTATGGTGCCTGCAATCTATGACTCATACACTGCCATTTTCTTTGCTACTTATTTTTTAAAGGGATAGTAACAAAACTTTAGCCAGTCTACAGTGGATTGTAGATGGCAGTGTTCTTAGCATTGAATGTGTTATCAAGCTGGATTATGAAGATACACTAAGTCAGCTGGTGATACCACGTAATGACGTATTACATCATGTGATCAAAACTTTTTTATTTCTCTCTCTCTCTTTTTACCAGGCCTTCAAACTGAAGAATTCCATTTGTTTGGAAAGGGTCATACGAAGTACTGCTACTTTCTAGTAGTTTATTACTAACACAATTAGCGATAACTAGTTCAGTTACTGAAATGGTATGCATGACGCGTCAGTCCAATAGTCTGTATCAGCATATTTACAAATTGATGACGAGGTATCTATTTCTTGAAGTGCTGAGGCGTAATGATTGAAATTCACGAAGGTGCGTCTGACCTTTGTATTTATGTAAGTAACCTCCTGTATACATTTGGGTACAAAGTAGATGTGTCAAGTTAGGTTTGTATTTACGGTAATTCATTTGGTTGTTAATTCAGGGAATAATTGTTAATTGTGCTATCTGAATTATTTTGTTGTGTGAAGCGTAAATGAAAAAACAACAACAACAATAATTAAAACTAAACTTTTTTTTTGTAATTACAGTACCTTCCTCTGGCAAATCTTTAACAAATTCCGTAAAGTCCTCAACAGTCACAAGTAAATCTCCCAAATCCTCGTCTCGCAATTCCAAAGACCAATCCGCCAAGAAATCTTCAAGAGACCAAAAGTCATCATCAAAGACCGGCAAGAAATCACTCCCCTCCTCCGTAGCTTCATCATCATCCTCCAGACCACAGTCCAAGACACACAAGCAGACGACTCCCAGCAGCACCAGTAGAACTCCCGACAAAGGTGTGAAGGACAGAGACAAAGGCAAGACTGGGATCTTGTCCGCTAGAAGTAAAGTGTCCCAGTCGGCTCACTCTCGCTCCGCCTCCCCTCGTACCACACTACCCAACAGGCACTCATCCAAGACACCCAAACCTTCCAATTTCAACGACATTCTCAGGGCTGCGCAGGAGAACACCCAGAAGAACAGCAAGGATAGCGTCTTAGCCAGGACGGCTGAGGCGCGAACCAAAGGCCATCCTTCTTCTTCCTCTACTGCTCGGTCGTCCTCACCCGTGGGGAAGTCCCTGTTGGAGCGTAATCATCAACGAGCGAAAGGAGGGGTTGCACCTCCGCCACCCAAAGTAGTGGTGACGGCTCCTCCTTCTAGAGAGTCCTTGAAGGCAGAGTCGGGCCATGGAAGTAAGAATGAGAAGGTGTCATCTAAACTGGGAAAGGGAAGCGCGAAGGATTCTCCTTTAGTGGGACGGACAGACCTGGCCAGAAGACCGCTGAAGGACCCTGGGAGAAGAACAGCTAGTGCTAGTCCATCTTTGGACAAGAGAGGTTTGTGTGTGTGTGTGTGTGTGTGTGTGTGTGTGTGTTTAAGTATGTGTGCATGTGTGTGTATGAATGTATGTGTGTGTATGGATGTATGTGTGTGTACAGATGTATGTGTGTGTATGGATGTATGTGTGTGTACAGATGTATGTGTGTATGGATGTATGTGTGTGTATGGATTTATGTGTGTATGGATGTATGTGTGTATGGATGTATGTGTGTATGGATGTATGTGTGTGTACAGATGTATGTGTGTGTATGTATGTGTGTATGGATATGTGTGTATGGATGTATGTGTGTTTATTGATCTATGTGTGTGTACAGATGTATGTGTGTGTATGTATGTGTGTATGGATATGTGTGTGTATGGATGTATGTGTGTTTTGTTCGTTTTCCTTCTTTCTGTTATAGGTAGTGGATAGAGCTGGGTGGTTCTTGACATGGGTGGTTCTTGACATGTGTGTTTATCTCAAAAGTATCGTATTTCCTCAATTAGCGTGTGCCCTCAGGCCACGCACGATTAATCAGTCTGAGTAAAATAGCTAGTGCCCTCCAATACAGTGTGCACACCCACACATCTAATTAGTGGTCACTATGGCATTACTGTATATAGCGGTGCTTTGGTACTGGTTAGTATTGGTGAGTGAAACTGAATAGTGTAATAGTTTGAAGTTGGCCGGCTAGGATGGAGACTGTGCTGTTGGTTTGGAAGATGTGGACCCCTTTGCTTACATTGACTTTGAACTAGATGGAGAAGGAGATAGATGAATATGCCGTGGACGATGGGTGACTAACAATACATTACTTTAGCCACGCTAGCGAGCTAGTTACCACAACTACTATTCCGTGTTGAACTGCTGATACTGCCAGCACAATGCTGCTTACCCACAAATTATTCCCTGAGGGCTAGGAAGCTGGTGACCACAATAGACACACCCTGGAATAGACACTGCACATTTTGAAGGTTTAAAAAAGAATAGAGCACATGTAGTCCAGTTGATAATATTGCCACAATTTACCCTCTAGAATGCTTCCAGCACAGCTGGCCTAATATTGCTATTTAAAGCCATAACTATTATGGCCATATGATTTATTATTCTATTGTTTAAATGGGTGTGGTCAAGGGGTTTGGTGGTCAAAATACTGCTCTACTAGCTTTCTCTGGGGGAAACTCTATAAGTGTGAAATGAAAATTTTGATAATTAGTGATTGTTTTTTCATTTTCATTTTACGCGGAATTCTTTACTTATTTGGCCAATGGGTGTAAGTACATTACATGCACACATGTACATATATCTGTTTGACTAGAAATGTAATGTGGCCAGTGTGTTTTGTTGTACTGAATTATGGTCAGTGTGTTTGAATTTTGGTCTATTATGCTGTATTGAATTGTGGTCAGTGGTCTATTATGCTGTATTGAATTGTGGTCAGTGGTCTATTATGCTGTATTGAATTGTGGTGATTGTGTTTACGTGCATAGCCAAAGATAAGTTAACTAGTGGACCTCGTGGCAGTGACGAGGTCAAACGCCAAAAAGTCACTTCGGATCCGGATCCATCAGTGGTACGATCTCAGGCCCGTGGTGCTCCTCAGGGTAGAGGTGTGGTTCGAGCTCGTCCTGTGGGGGCGGGGAAAGGTGGTCGTGGCACTGCTGCAGCCTCCGCCTTCTATGGCGCTGCAGCTGCTCGTATTCTTGGTAAAGATGGTGGCAGTAAGCAGTCTAGGCCGGCAGGGTGAGTAGTTGTGTGTGTTTGTGTGTCGAGCTTACATACTCCTGTCTGTACTCTGCGTTAGTGGGTAATTCATACGTTATATTTTACCCTCAGTGCATGTGCACAAAAGTCTGACACTTTCCTTTCTCCCCTTGAAGGTGTGTGTGTGTGTGTATGTGTGTGTCCGTGTGCGTGCATTCGTGTGCTTGTATGTGTGTGTCCGTGTGCATGTGTGTGTGTGTGTGTGTGTGTGTGCATCCGTCCACCATCACAATTTCTGGTGGCATTAAATGCACTTGATTATACGGGCGTGTTTAGGTTTTGTTGCGAGTGGCATTTATTTACTTATGTCCTCTAGTTTGGGTCCATACAAGAGTTCTTGGGTGGATGAGATGACTGACTACTTGCGCTCCAATGACTTCGAGGCAGATGGTTATTCTGATGAGGAGGAAGAAGATGATTTGGATGGCTTCGTGGCTTCAGACGATGAAGTGGAGGACATGGAAGATTACTCCACTGAGATCAGCAAAATATTTGGCTATGATCGGAGAAAGTGAGTGAAATAATTTGGTGTGTAAATTGTCCCCATTCAGTTATAATGTTATTATTTTTTACTTTTACATGTATGCATTTTTTTTGATAGTCAGCAAGCAAATACATAGGCATAATTAGCTAAAATTTTAACCCATTCAGTTGCATGGATGTTCCTCCTGTATATAAAATAACTTGTATTTTGAGCAAGAAAAACAACAAAAAACAAACGAACAAAAAAACAACAACAAAAAAACTATAACTTGACTATAAGTTGATCTTCCTTTGTGCTAAAAATGTCAAATAGTGTATTACTAATAGTATAGAACATTGTTACTACGGAAGTCTTTACTGCCTGTGTGTTGTGCAGGTACAAAGATACGGATGATATTGCTATGGAATCCAGCTATGCTCAGCAGGAGTACGAGGAGATCAGAAGGTAAAGGGTGGTCTTGGCAACTGGATTTCTCCCCTTTCTTTCACTGTAATTGTTATATACATGGAAAAAAATTTTTCCCTACATAAGTAAAATATATATATATATATTAGGTTGGGGAGAGTAATATAGCAAGTATTGATATGTATGTATGTAATATTAATAGTTATTGCATGAGTCAGCGTACAATATGGGAGATATTTCAAAAGCATGTGTAAATGTTTTCAAGAGCCAAAGGCGAGTGAAGATGCAAGTATGAGAGTGAAATGTTGTCCCCATATTAACAGCGAATGTAATAAATTATTTATTGTACATCATATATTTTTCTGAAACAGTAAAATGGTTATGCTTCAAAGCCTCATCTTTCAGAGTTAACTCCATCATTCATCTGAAAATATAGTTGTCCAGAACTACGCAAGGGCACATTGAAGCATTCTATATGCAACATTCAATATGTGAGAATATTACATGCGTGATTCGGAAATACTCAGGAAAAATATCCAATGTGCAATATATATACACACGCACATGCATATATATATATAAAGCGGTGAACTTGCCCGTGCTTCTCTTCTAGACATAGAACCCTTCATTCTTACTGTTTGTAGGTTTAGCCCTAGTCCTGTTAGTATTTTGTTGTCGTTGCTGTTTGTAGGTTTAGCCCTAGCCTTGTTAGTATTTTGTTGTC
>WLWD01003062.1_pt1 | contig 14417 bp, 12 predicted proteins | sample 6712731 | NCBI WGS metagenome assembly WLWD01 (sample SAMN12718690, study PRJNA576275) | sponge metagenome | isolation source: marine sponge | host: Mycale hentscheli | place: New Zealand: South Island, Marlborough, Capsize Point | collected 2014-11-01
GTTTCTCTCTTTTCATTTTAGTCCACTACACACGTCCAACTAAAATACATGCTAATTACATGGTCCCCGGCAGTTTCTCTCCTTTCATTTTGGTCCACTGGACACGTCCAACTAAAATACATGCTAATTACATGGTCCCTGGCAGTTTCTCTCCTTTCATTTTGGTCCACTGGACATGTCCAACTAAAATACATGCTAATTACATGGTCCCTGGCAGTTTCTCTCTTTTCATTTTGGTCCACTGGACACGTCCAACTAAAATACATGCTAATTACATGGTCCCCGGCAGTTTCTCTCTTTTCATTTTGGTCCACCACACACGTCCAACTAAAACACATGCTAATTACATGGTCCCCGGCAGTTTCTCTCTTTTCATTTTGGTCCACTGGACACGTCCAACTAAAATACATGCTAATATGGTCCTCGGCAGTTTCTCTATTTTCATTTTGGTCCACCACACACGTCCAACTAAAATACGTGCTAATTACATGGTCCCTGGCAGTTTCTCTTTATTCATTTTGGTCCACTGCACACGTCCAACTAAAGTACATGCTAATTACATGGTCCCCGGCAGTTTCTCTCCTTTCATTTTGGTCCACCACACACGTCCAACTAAAATACATGCTAATTACATGGTCCCTGGCAGTTTCTCTCCTTTCATTTTTGTCCACTAAACACGTCCAACTAAAATACATGCTAATTACATGGTCCCTGGCAGTTTCTCTCTTTTCATTTTGGTCCACTAAACACGTCCAACTAAAACACATGCTAATTACATGGTCCCTGGCAGTTTCTCTCTTTTCATTTTGGTCCACTGGACATGTCCAACTAAAATACGTGCTAATTACATGGTCCCTGGCAGTTTCTCTCTATTCATTTTGGTCCACTGGACACGTCCAACTAAAATACATGCTAATTACATGGTCCCCGGCAGTTTCTCTCTTTTCATTTTGGTCCACCACACACGTCCAACTAAAACACATGCTAATTACATGGTCCCCGGCAGTTTCTCTCTTTTCATTTTGGTCCACTGGACACGTCCAACTAAAATACATGCTAATATGGTCCTCGGCAGTTTCTCTATTTTCATTTTGGTCCACCACACACGTCCAACTAAAATACGTGCTAATTAATGGTCCCTGGCAGTTTCTCTCTTTTCATTTTGGTCCACTGAACACGTCCAACTAAAATACATGCTAATTACATGGTCCCCGGCAGTTTCTCTCCTTTCATTTTGGTCCACTGGACACGTCCAACTAAAATACATTACATGGTCCCTGGCAGTTTCTCTCTATTCATTTTGGTCCACTGGACACGTCCAACTAAAATACATGCTAATTACGTGGTCCCCGGCAGTTTCTCTCTTTTCATTTTGGTCCACCACACACGTCCAACTAAAATACGTGCTAATTACATGGTCCCTGACAGTTTCTCTCTATTCATTTTGGTCCACTGGACACGTCCAACTAAAATACATGCTAATTACATGGTCTCCGGCAGTTTCTCTCTTTTCATTTTGGTCCACCGCACACGTCCAACTAAAATACGTGCTAATTACATGGTCCCTGGCAGTTTCTCTCTATTCATTTTGGTCCACAGGACACGTCCAACTAAAATACGTGCTAATTACATGGTCCCCGGCAGTTTCTCTCTTTTCATTTTGGTCCACTGGACACGTCCAACTAAAATACATGCTAATTACATGGTCCCTGGCAGTTTCTCTCTTTTCATTTTGGTCCACCACACACGTCCAACTAAAATACATGCTAATTACATGGTCCCTGGCAGTTTCTCTCCTTTCATTTTTTGTCCACTAAACACGTCCAACTAAAACACATGGTAATTACATGGTCCCTGGCAGTTTCTCTCTTTTCATTTTGGTCCACTAAACACGTCCAACTAAAACACATGGTAATTACATGGTCCCCGGCAGTTTCTCTCCTTTCATTTTGGTCCACTGGACACGTCCAACTAAAATACATGCTAATTATACATGGTCCCCGGCAGTTTCTCTCTTTTCATTTTGGTCCACTAAACACGTCCAACTAAAACACATGGTAATTACATGGTCCGTGGCAGTTTCTCTCTTTTCATTTTGGTCCACTGGACACGTCAAACTAAATACATGATAATTATACATGGTCCCCGGCAGTTTATCTCTTTTCATTGTGGTCCACTAAACAGTCCAACTAAAACACTGGTAATTACATGGTACCTGGCAGTTTCCTCTTTTCATTTTGGTTCCACTGGACAGTCCAACCAAAATACATGCTAATTAATGGTCCCGGCAGTTCTCTCTTTTCATTTTGGTCAAACACAACCACGTCCACTAAAATAATGCAATAAATACATGGGTCCCTGGAGTTTTTCTCTTTCAATTTTGGTCCACTAAACCCGTCCAACTAAAATACTGCTAATTACATGGTCCCGCCGTTTCTCTCCTTTCATTTGGTCCACAAACCACGTCCAAACTAAAATACATGGCTAATTTACAGGCCCCGGCAGTTTCTCTCTTTACATTTTGGTCCACCCAACACACGTCCAACTAAAATACGTGATCATTAAATGGGTCCGGCAGTGTCTCTATATTCATTTTGGTCCACCACACAAGTCGCAAATAAAAAACATGCTAATTCCTGGGTCCCTGGCAGGTTCTCTCCTTTCATTTTGTCCAGGTAACACGTCCAACTAAAATACATGCTAATTACATGGTCCCCGGCAGTTTCTCTCTATTCATTTTGGTCCACCACACACGTCCAACTAAAATACATGCTAATTACATGGTCCCCGGCAGTTTCTCTCTTTTCATTTTGGTCCACTGGACACGTCCAACTAAAATACATGCTAATTACTTGGTCCCTGGCAGTTTCTCTCCTTTTATTTTGGTCCACTGAACACTTCCAACTAAAATACATGCTAATTATATGGTCCCCGGCAGTTTCTCTCTTTTCATTTTGGTCCACCACACACGTCCAACTAAAATACATGCTAATTACATGGTCCCCGGCAGTTTCTCTCCTTTCATTTTGGTCCACTGGACACGTCCAACTAAAATACATGCTAATTATAAGGTCCCTGGCAGTTTCTCTCCTTTCATTTTGGTCCACTAAACACGTCCAACTAAAATACGTGCTAATTACATGGTCCCTGGCAGTTTCTCTCCTTTCATTTTGGTCCACAGGACACGTCCAACTAAAATACATGCTAATTACATGGTCCCCGGCAGTTTCTCTCTTTTCATTTTGGTCCACCACACACGTCCAACTAAAATACATGCTAATTACATGGTCCCCGGCAGTTTCTCTCTTTTCATTTTGGTCCACTGGACACGTCCAACTAAAATACATGCTAATTACTTGGTCCCTGGCAGTTTCTCTCCTTTTATTTTGGTCCACTGAACACTTCCAACTAAAATACATGCTAATTATATGGTCCCCGGCAGTTTCTCTCTTTTCATTTTGGTCCACCACACACGTCCAACTAAAATACATGCTAATTACATGGTCCCCGGCAGTTTCTCTCCTTTCATTTTGGTCCACTGGACACGTCCAACTAAAATACATGCTAATTATAAGGTCCCTGGCAGTTTCTCTCCTTTCATTTTGGTCCACTAAACACGTCCAACTAAAATACGTGCTAATTACATGGTCCCTGGCAGTTTCTCTCCTTTCATTTTGGTCCACAGGACACGTCCAACTAAAATACATGCTAATTACATGGTCCCCGGCAGTTTCTCTCTTTTCATTTTGGTCCACCACACACGTCCAACTAAAATACATGTTAATTACATTCAGAGTCTCACTTTAGTATTAGGCATTACAACTAGCTTGACATTTTTTATTTCTAGAGTTATCGAAATAATTGGCATTGAATGACATTGAATGTTACATAAAACATAGGCATTAGCATGTGAAATATATGTGAAGTGTATGTCAATTTTATAGATGTATATGTGAAGATATTTACAAATCACCAAACACTGTCAGCATCACCTATTATATAGAATATATATAATACCATGGAAATAATTTCACTTTGAAGTTACCTGTTATGCTAGATACTGTCAGAGTCACTCTGGTTTTGAGTATTCACACCCTCATCTATACAGTAAAGGTTCCATGCTTTTATATTATATTTGTTAGTAGAAGTGATTACCTTGAAGCTGATTAACTGCCCAGACTGGACCATCTAATGGTGGTTTTGAGGTAGATGGAATCCCAACTTTTCTTACTTTTTTGGCCACTAATCCTATTGGCTGAGGTTGTCTTCTTCCAGCTCTCTGGTCCAACTTGCTCATAAATTCATTTAAATCTAATACAAAATATTATGTTATTATTATTATTATTATTATTATTGTTGTTGTTGTTGTTGTTGTTATTATTATTATATCATCATTGACATTAATAATTTCAAATTTTCTCATTGGAACAGCCAATGACTGAATCATTAATAATTATTATTAAATTTGAGGGAAAAAGTCAGCTTACCATACTTACCATGAGAGCGCCAAGCTATTTTGTGTTCTATGATGCCATTGGGATTGTCTGGGTCATCCGATTCTTCTGTGAGGTATGCTAAAGTAATGTGTTGCCAATACTTCATTTCATTTTTCCTCACTACGGCTGATCTTCGTTGGAATTTCTGTTACAGTTGAGTATTAATTACGATTATGCAATATTCAAATTTGCCTACTTACTCGTTCACGACGAGATCGGTATTTTCTTCTCTTTGACTGATCTTCCACATAATCTCTCTTACCTGATTGCCCTTCTAGAAAACTACGTCTCAAATTTTCATAGCACCTTCTTACTGCAACTTCAAAGTAAATGAAAATATATAAATAGTTAAACATTTAGTGCATTTAATAAAACTTACGGGCTATGTTGGCTTCTTCAAATTTGCAATTTGGTTGTGATACCAATTCCTTTATGATGCCAATTTTCACCTCTTTGTTGTGATGAGAAGAAAATCTGATTTTTTTAAAAATAATTAGTGATGTTTAATATATTAGAAATACCTTTCTCATACTCGCTACTTACTGCTGTGAAATATCAAATTGAACTTCTCGTTCTTTGTGAACAGAATACACTTTGTTCTATTAGTAAAATAATTTTTAAATACTACTACTATCAATAATTACTTAGGTCTACCAAACTCACCGATAATGTACGTGTTACAACTCGCTTTCTTTTTCCTTCGCTGCTACTGGCTGCGCTAGACGTCGGCGAAGGTTGCGGGGTAGACAGTTTATTTTCTAAGTATGTCAACTTTTCCTCGAGCGAAGTTTGCCTTTCTTCAATTGCTCTTTGTCCATCTATAACTTTTTGTAAAGCTTGTTGCTGCTGTTGCAGGAAAGAAATAATTTCCGAATTGTTAGGCGTTGAGACTGACATTCCTTTATCGGCCTGATGCAACCTATCTTGAGAGTGTCGGCCCTCCTCAAACTCGAAGTCTTCGTAGTCACTATACTCAGCGGAGGTATTATTATTAAGGGTATTTTCCACTTCTTCCAAAGCTACGCCCGGTCCATAGCAAGCATTTCTCTGTCTTGACGGCGTTGTAGATCTTTCTTGCGTAACAGTGCGAATTAACCGTCCTGCACAGGAGGACGACTTGGAGTAGAACCTTCGGGCCTTGGATGCCATTAATGAAAATGCTGTCGGCAGGAATATGAAAGTGGACAGTTTTTCCTGCAAATTTATGATATCATCAGATATACATCGGCGATGACTTACACTCTTGCGTGCGCGTTTGACGGAATTTCAATAATAGCTAAATCTCTGATCTATAATCTGATATTGAGAAGAATGGAGAACCGGTATTATTATTGTTATCATTGTTGCAAAAAAGTATCAAAGACACAGTATTATCAGCATAAAAGATTATATTACTCTAAAGAAAACCAAACCTGGATAACATCAAATACGTGTGTAGAGGAGGCAGTTGACCCTGATTCAGACTTCCATTTCTCTGCTTACCAAGATGATAAAGATCAAGAGGATGAGCAGATGGAATGTGGCCAGGAAGAAGAATACATAGAACCATATAGAGAGGAAAGCACTGATGAAGATTTTGATTTGTCACAGGTTGGTAAATATAAATGCACACACACACTAACACGCACACTTACACAAACCCACTCACAAGCACACATGCTACGTGCCATAACTGTAGAAGCCCAATTTTCGAATATTTTTTTAATGGTCTTCTTTCTTAATTTTTCTTGTTTATGAGAGCATTTTAATTCAAATAAAATATATATTACTGATTAGGAGGAACATGAATTAACAGAACTTTGGTTTGATGATGGGGATGACACTGAGACTTCTTCATCAGCTAATATAGACCCTCAATTGATTCCATTGATAAGAATCTACGCCATGTTTTTATCTACTTGGCAGGCACTTTTTCGAATGTCCGATTCTGGAATGAGAGTATTATACAAGTTTTTTGTTGCTTTTATATCCACAATATCAATAGTTTTTCATTTAACCAAACTGAAAGAACTTGCAAATATTCTACCTAATAATGTGAGAAGTGCCCAAAAATTATTGGAAATACAGCAGATACTTTTATAAAGTATGCAAGCTGTCCAAATTGTAATTCTATATATCACTTAGAAACATGTATAATCAAACAACCTGGTAATACCTTTAAATCCCGTAAATGTTCGTTTATTCCATTTCCTAATCACCCACATTTATCTCAACGTAGTCATTGTGACACTGTGCTAATGAAAAATGTACGCACTTCCTATGGAACTATCCGTCTATATCCAAGGCAATTATTTTGTTATCAAAGTTTAATTTCTTCATTAAAAGAACTATTGAAACGTCCTGGTTTTGTTACTCAATGCGAATTATGGAGGAGGAGGGATTGTTCTAATAATGTGCTAAGGGATGTTTATGATGGCAGAGTATGGAATAATTTTCTCAAACCTGAAGGAGTGCCATTTCTTTCTTTACCATTTAACTTTGCCCTTGCCTTAAATGTTGATTGGTTTCAGCCTTTTAAATACAGTAACTATTCGATTGGAGTAATGTATATATCTATTCTAAATTTGCCACGAAATGAGAGGTACCTTAAGGAAAATACAATATTAGTTGGTGTCATTCCAGGACCTCATGAGCCAAAAAAAAATATAAATAGTTACTTAAGTCCATTAGTTAAAGAATTAAGTCATTTGTGGGATGGTGTAACTATGGAATCAACTGAAGGATTAAAAGTTATAGTTCGAGCAGCACTCCTATGTACTTCTTGTGATATACCAGCTAGTAGAAAAGTTAGTGGATTTGTTGGACACAATGCCTATCGTGGTTGCTCTCGTTGTCTGAAGACTTTTCCAACTGAAGCATTTGGGCAAAAACCAGATTACACTGGTACTGATCGTTCATATTGGACTCCAAGAGATGCAAAATCCCATAGGCAGCATGCATTAGATCACAAGCATAGCTCAACTCTTGCTCAACAGAAACAAATTGAACGTGATCATGGTTGCAGATACTCAGTTTTGACCGAGTTACCTTATTACAATATTATTCAATTTAGTGTAATAGACCCTATGCATAATTTACTTCTGGGTACAGCAAAACATATACTCACTGTCTGGATGTCTATTGGTGTTTTAAATAAAGGTCAATTCATATCTATCCAAAACAAAGTAGACAGTTTCAGTACTCCATCTGAAATTGGTAGAATACCACTAAAAATATTATCTGGCTTTTCTGGCTTTACAGCTGAGCAATGGCGTAATTGGACGCTTATTTATTCTTTATTTGCTTTAAAGGAGACAATTCCTAGTGAGCATTATGACTGTTGGCTATTGTTTGTGAAAGCTACTAGTTTACTTTGTCAACGAGAAGTAACCATCCAACAAGTGAATGAAGGAGATTTTTTAATCATGGAATTTTGTAAAGTATTCGAGCAGCTTTATGGTAAGCAGTATTATACCATGAACTTACATCTACATGGACACTTAAAGGATTGTATTTTGGATTATGGCCCAGTGTATTCATTCTGGCTCTTTAGTTTTGAAAGATTAAATGGGATTTTAGGAAGCTATCACACAAATTGTCGCGAAATTTCATTACAGTTAATGAGAAAATTTACTTCCAGCGTAAGACATGGTGTTGACAGTTGGCCAGCGGAGTATATTCATGCTTGTTAACTAAACATGAATACGTAAAAGGATCCTTGCAAGCATGCTCTTTCCAACAAGCTTTACTCATCAGTGAACCAAAAGACATAAAGCCTTTACCACCTGTTCATGAAACTGCTTGGAAACCTCACCAAAAATTATTAGTTTGTGAACTTTTTTCATCAGATGTTGACATTCAAATTTTGTATGATATAGCTCCTGCTCTGTCTGTTGGTGGACGATTTATACTTGGGTCCAGCAGAAGTAGATTTATCACTAAGTCACATGTGTTGGCTATGCATCCAAAACACAATAAACTTTACTTAGCTAAAATTGAACATTTTGCAAAGGTAGTTATACAACATTACTCAACAACAACTTCTAAATGGATAGCATGTGTAAGTTTCTACCATGCTCATGACTATCAACAATGGTTTGGTGGACCAACATCTGTTTGGACTCGATCTGTTTTTGAAAATTCATATATTTTACTTACTGGGATTCATTGCCAAGTTGCAATTTCTGAAGCAGACATAAATTTTGGGCATGAACTTGGAATGCAAACAGTATTTGTGGTGTCCAGATTATCTAACAGTTTCAATGATTAATAGTTTCATTCATTTTTAGCTATATATAATTTCTTTAAAAATATATGATTTTGTAATCTAAATACATCATTGCAATTATAATTGGGTTACATTAATTGATTATTCAATGCAGCTGGTTGTGGTAGTAGCTGCAATGTTTCCCTCTTTATCCCATTTTCCCACCTTTTTTGTGAATTGTGTGCAGAAATTTAGCTCCAACTTTACAGCTGCTTCCTGGAGCCTGCTTTTAGCTGCTGCTCAAGTACAACTTGGGAACATTTTACTTACCCTTAGTTATATTACCTGCAGCTGCTTTAAGGTGGGGTCTGGCGAGGATCTCCATTTAGCTGCAAAAAAGCAGCTAGGACATTTAATCCTCTTAACTAACTATCAAGGAGCAGCCTTAATTGGCAGTAATTAAAAAAAAAAAAATGAAAAAAAAAAAGTCTACCAATTATCTAAATATAATCTAAGTGTTTTAGACCCTGACAATAATGGCATAATAAATGTCACTAGTGGTGTCATACTAGCAGATTTAGTCCCAGGTTAGCTAATAGTTATAATTCTTACCTATAAAATATTTCAAAAGATAAAGATTATGCCAACTTAAATGTAACAATATTTTATGCAGTTAAGTTAATACCACAGGGCCAAATCACACCATTTCCCAGTTGTATACTATGTTGTAAACTATAGTATACAATTTAGTATACAATGTTGTTATACTTGTCATGTTTCCTTTGTATACTCTTGTAGATGAACTAACTTCTTACAGATAGTTTACATCATTGTATTCTTCTAATGTACAACATTGTTAACTTTCTGTATATGTCAGGTCAGATATTTGTATTCTACCTTGTATACTTCATGTTAACAATTTATTTTTAAATTCAAAGTATGAATGAATGAATAAAAAATGAAATTTATTATTGCAGAATTGTTTGAGGATTTAGTAGCTTCATTCTTGTTGGACTGAAGATTCTTGTTCCAGATGTTAAAATCTTCATCCTAAATAGAATATAAATGTATTGTAATTGAAAATTGTTTTTGTTTTAAACATGTTTATATTGACTTACCAATTCAGAATGATACCTTGCACAGCAAATTCAAGAGTCATCCAAACTAAAAAATAAAACAGTAACAACATTTACAACAGAAAAATGAACCTTTTCTACCTTTTTTATGTACCTAGCTTATTGTTGTATATCTGTTAAATGCTTTCTTACATTCTTTAACATCACCATTTACTTACCCAGACACTCCCACTGCCTGCTTTACTTTTCATCTGAGACATAAAAATACTGCTTGTCTCACTGTTTCATCGTTCCGCGCCTAAGCCTATGGCATTGAAACCCCGTACCTAATATTTTCTGCCACCTTGGCCACCTTGAGGCTTTCCAGTTAGGCAAAGGGTCTCCGCATAGTACCAGTTTTTGGTAAAGGGATTTTTTTGCAAATTTAATTAAGATTACGTACAGAGGTCGCTACAATTAGAAGTACGCGGGTGGATGAAAACCGTGGAGGAAAACCGTGGAGAACTGGCATTCACCTGTGGGCTGAGGCTGAGCCAGCGCTAGAAAAAGGATGTCTCTATAAGGTGATGTGGTAGAAGGGTCTAGCGTTATTAAAAGGTTGCCTCAATTTTTTATTTGTCAGTAAACTGTATAGTGTATCGCTAGCTACAATTTTAATATTTCTATTAAAATTAATTTCACTGATGTCATAATTCATATTAGCTGGAAGCAATATACATTTATATAATTATATATATATATATATAGTTGCTTTGGTAACAGCCATGAATTAAATATGTTATTCTGATGCAATATTGGCCTCCACTTAATTAAGGTTCTTTTTAGTTACGAATACAATCTATATTATATTTTTTACGTCTACCAAGATTTCTTAGTGAATGGTTACTCCATCCCCTTTGGAGAGTAATTTATTGGAGTATAAAGTGTTGTGATAAAGTCTTGTGAACTTCGTTTGGGGTGACCTCAATTTTTTTCAAAGTCATTTTTTGGAAGATGGCGTCTACAAGTTACAATGCGGTGCAAGTTTTAGACTTGCTTGATGCTGACTCTAGCGACTCAGGATCAAGCGGAGAGAAGGGAGACGACATCTAGGGCTATAGGAGGCCCTGTATCAGGATTGGTAGACCAGACCAAAGAAAGTGGCTTGTGGTTTTTTGAACAATTTCAAATTTTCAAAAAAATTTAAATTTTTTTTTACCACATATACTACTAGGACCAGATGTGAATGCAGTCAGCGACCCGATTACGCAGATGAGGCGACAGGAGCAGAGTCTTCCAGTCATGAAGGAGAGGATACCGGACCTGAGTCTTCCAATGATGAAACACGAATAGGCAGCAGGTTCCAGTGATGAAGACGAGGAAGTGGCTCCTCCTGCTCCGAGTTCTGGACGTCCTCGCGGTCGGAGAAGGCGGGAACCGAAGAAGAAGAGTCGGGTGGATGAGGTAGGGGGAGAGTGGAAGAAAGATGACAACACACCCATTGATATTCCATAATCTTTTGTGTGAAGGACCACAGACTTTGATCTTTGATATTTGTGGCTGCTCCTCCCCCCCCTGAACATCCCAAAAGTTGTAATATGTATTGTTATTGTCGTTGTCGTTGTCTGTGTTTTTGTGGTGTTGTAGTGGAGCTTCACACTCGATGTATATGTGTGTGCGTGGAGTTGAAATGTTATTCTGGCGCTTCCAGATCTAACCGGGGAGGGAACGAACTCGGGAAGGGGGGGGGGTCTTTTCCAATCGGGGCTACTATGCCCATGTAAGTTGAATTTCATGTATGTGTGTGTACACCAGTCAATTTATAATATACATTTATTTTTATGATCTGTATTCACCTGTATCTTATTTTTTCTAGTGTGTGTGTGTATGTGTGTGCGTGCATTTGTGGAATGAGAGTGACTTGTAAGTTGAATTTCATGTGTGTGTGTGTGTGTGTACACAGTCAATTTATGTATAATAAATTATACATTTATTTTTATGATCTGTATTCACCTGTAGCTTCTTTTTTCTTGTGTGTGTGTGTATGTGTGTGCGTGCATTTGTGGAAAGAGAGAGAGCAACCATGAACAAACTGTATGCGTCGCTTCCGGATCCAACCTGGGAGGGAACTCTGGATCTTTTTGGATCGGGGCTACTATGCCCATGTAAGTTGAATTTCATGTGTGTGTGTGTGTGTACACAGTCAATTTATGTATAATAAATTATACATTTATTTTTATGATCTGTATTCACCTGTAGCTTCTTTTTTCTTGTGTGTGTGTGTATGTGTGTGCGTGCATTTGTGAAAAGAGAGAGAGCAACCATGAACAAACTGTATGCGTCGCTTCCGGATCCAACCTGGGAGGGAACTCTGGATCTTTTTTGGATCGGGGCTACTATGCCCATGTAAGTTGAATTTCATGTGTGTGTGTGTGTGTGTACACATTCAATTTATGCATAATAAATTATACATTTATTTGTATGATCTATATTCACCTGTAGCTTCTTTTTTCTTGTGTGTGTGTGTGTGTGTGTGTATATGTGTGTGCGTGCGTTTGTGGAATGAGAGAGAGCAACAGTGGACAAACAGTATGCGGCGCTTCCGCATACAACCTGGGAGGGAACTCTGGATCTTTTTGGATCGGGGCTACTATGCCCATGTAAGTTGAATTTCATGTGTGTGTGTGTGTGTGTGTGTGTGTACACCAGTCAATCCTAACCTGGGAGGGATCGTTCAGTCTGTGACACCATCCATGCCGGTTGAATTCCACGTGTGTGCTTGTACTGCTTTTCATTTTCAAATTACACTTTCTCAATACAACGATTGTTTCTCTCATGTACAGTGTGGAGTATACATACCAGGGTTCATACAGTGGGAGGCTAGCGCTAGGTTCCCCCCTAGAATTTTGGGAGTTGAATAGAAATGAACATTTAGGAAGCATTTATTTTTAGTCTGATATTGTATCCCATTATGTTCCTATCATAACTGAGCCATTTAGTGCATAGGACCAAACACTGATCATCAGTGTGAAGTATAGACTCTTATGCAAAGATGTGCATCAAAGTAGTGTAGGTTCCAAAAAATGGGTGTGGCAAAGTACACTCGGAGCCCAACCCCCACCCCCCCCAAACAAAAATCCTGTATGAAACCGCATACAATACATCATAAAGTTGCAATTATATAGGATCATGAATAATTTGTTTTTTTGTATTACAAATATCTTTGTTGTTTGTGTTTTTGTGTATATGAAATTGTTTTGTAGTGGAGCTAGACGTCCGATGGCATGTGTTTTGTAGTGGAGCTAGACGTCCGATGGCATATGTTCCTTGTGGACACTCATAGATGTCTCCTACATGATCACAATCAGCACCAAACACAACAAACAACATATTTTATTGTAGAACTAATATAATATTGGTATACAATACATCAAACAATACTAGTGATGTGCTTGAGCACAAATGGCGAGCGAGCCTAAAGACTATACTCTTTTTATATGAATGATTTTGACTTCTAACACTGAAGCTACTGAAAATAAGGTCCAGTTTTTTAATTTAGCATACAGGGTAAAGGTATTTCAGTGCCATAGTAGCAACTCTCTGTATTATTCAATTTTCTCAATCAAAAAATGAGGGGAATCCCAAACTCTTGGTCTATTTCGTGATAATGGTTGCTATGGGGTTTTCCCAGCCAGCATCGAGTTAAAAAAAATAAAACGGTAATGCACTATTTTGCGGTGGAAGATTTAGCCCCTCTCACCTCACTCACGCTCTAAGCAATACTTCTCTATGAATCCCAGGTCTAACAGGAATGAGTACCTGTAACTTATATAGCTATTATTTTATTATTTATTTTTTGCATATATTTGAATAAATGCTATGATTAATAATGTTCAGCATGATTATACAACCATCATGAATAACTAACACAAGGTTAGGTAACAACACATTATGGAATCTAAAAAATATAACAACAAAGTATAAGTTAGATGACGCCTTCGCCTTTGTAATTGCTTAAATGCTATACACTCTATGTATGTGTGCCAAGAACACAATACTAGAAGGTGATAGGAGGCATTAGCAGTAATGGGTGTGCATAAAATAGAGTACTTACTAAACAAATTCATAAGGTTATCTAATACAACGGTATCATTTATATTGCATTTATGTATTGTAAAATGTAAAACTGAGTTTGTTATTGTTGTTAGTTTTTTTGTTATTTATGTTTTTGTTTTTAATTTATAGTTTTCTTTGGAGATTTTGTTGAACTGCGTTGGACAGCTTATTGTGATTCAAGTGGCTATCACCACAATAACTTAATTAAGAAACTTGCATCTTGTTTATCACTATATTTACTGTTTTGGTTCATATTTGTATTATGTTCTCTTTTTCAAATTGGTTTAATGCTTAATATACACAGAAACAAGGACAACAAAAAATTTTTTTGACATATAAACATTGCTATTGTAGCTAGTTCACTGGACATGACTGAGTGTAAATTATGCTACTCAGGGTTTTATACAGACTATTGGTCAATATCCTTCCCCCACACAATTAGCCCCCCCCCCCCCCACTATGCAAAAAAATAGATATAGCCTTACTCTAAGATTATATGTCCAACACTCCTTCAAAAAAATTTACAGTTACTAGTTCTAGTCCATTACACTTTATGTGCCATTA
>WLWD01005436.1_pt1 | contig 14410 bp, 8 predicted proteins | sample 6712731 | NCBI WGS metagenome assembly WLWD01 (sample SAMN12718690, study PRJNA576275) | sponge metagenome | isolation source: marine sponge | host: Mycale hentscheli | place: New Zealand: South Island, Marlborough, Capsize Point | collected 2014-11-01
TCTGAAGTGTTTGCATCAAACTTATTAATACCAGAATCTTCAACTCACACAGATGATTTAAAAGCTGACATTATACAATGTGTTGCTGACCCAAATAAAAATAAAGTTCTAGGATCATGTAAAGGATCAATGACATACATCATGATGGAGTACATGGAAAAAGGAGACCTTGCTCGATATTTAGTTAATTTTGAGAACACTGTCACAAATTATGAAGAACAAAATGACGTTAGTATCTCAATGGGAACTTTGACTGACATGTGCTCTCAAATAGCCAGTGGTATGAAGTATTTAAGTTCAAAGAACTTCATCCACCGTGACCGGGCCACCAGAAACTGCTTTGTTGGCAATAACATGCAAGTCAAAATAGCCGACTTTGGTATGAGTCGTGACTTGTACCAATACCACTATTATGTCCTGAAGGGTCATGCAGCATTACCAGTACGCTGGATGGCCAAAGAATGCTTCCATGGCAAGTTCTCTACCAAATCTGACGTGTGGGCATTTGGAGTGACCTTGTGGGAGATATTCACACTAGCTAAGGACATTCCATATGAAGACATGCAAGATGAGGAACTCGTGGTCATTGCCACTCAGAAACATCTGAGAACTCTTCTGGCTAAACCTACTAACTGTCCAGCAAACATGTATGATGTAATGTTGATGTGCTGGAAGGAGTCACCTAGTGACCGAGCCACTATTGAGACTCTTTATGACAAATTATTGAATATCCGACTTTAATTTTTTTATGATACACTTGTGCAGTTCCACACACTATAAGACTTGCTATATAAATTTAGTTTTCCACCAGCTCTACAAGTATATACAATACAATTTTTTCTCAATAGGGCTTAGTTTTTTAATAACTAATTTATTTGCAACAACAATGTAATGCACAACTAATCTATAAGAAAAACACAGGGCTTGCAATTCCACTAACTGTATAGGAGAGTTGAGGAAATTTTTTCACTCAAAATCTTGATTTAGATGATGCACATATGGACATAATAATGTGATGTGTAAGTTAGACCATGATGTTGAGGTTAATAGACTGAAAGCCGAGAATAAATTTGCACCAACTAATGCAATCAAATTGTAGATTCGCTTTGGGTTATTGAAAATAAATACAATCTAATTCGTGATTGGATGATTTGAAAGTACCATGGTACAAATATATCATGCACTGTTAATAATGAGGAGTTAGAGTAACTCCTTGGGGGAGTAATTTGGGGGAGTAAATCAGTAAAGGATGGTAGTTAAGATATTAGTATCTCAATGGGAACATTGACTGACATGTGCTCTCAACTCCGTGGATGGTAGTTAAGATATTTTAAATGATATTCATGAGTCTAGTAAAACCCAATGCAAAATTTAAAATATTATACCCAACATAGAGCCAGTGTTCACTCTGTGATATCACAGAGTAAACACTGGAACACGTAAGTTAACAGAGAAGCTAATGGTTGGATGAAGAAGCATCCTTCTTTTTGACTTTATTTTGCAGTAGAATTGCTAACCTTCAGTGATTATTATATTTCTTCATCAGACTATGCTCCAAATAGAAATTGTTTTACTCCCCAGAAGAGTTGCTGTGACCATCCAAGGGGAGTGTAATTTGCCCAGTTACTGGAACCCCACTTTTGGGGCTACCTGAACTACTTATTTTTAACAGTGGTGTGTATATAATTTTTTCCTATGCTAGGTATTCTTACAACAGTATTAAGGTTCATAACCAATGAGATAAATACAGTCCATAATGGTAAATAAGGAAGCCATATTTTTTTAAATAATAAGTTTATTTTTCAAAAGTTAATAAAGGCTAGTAGTTCAGAATATTATAAAAATATTTAATTTAGTGGACTATTAAATGACCAGTAGCAGTTACTTTACACTGGATATCATCAATCAATAGGTTATATCCTAAAAGTGCTGGATGTCAAGCATCATGTAAAGAATCACTATATTAATAAATATTGTGTGATTGTATATTATATATAAGGAATAATCAGTGGTGTTCTTGCAGATGGTGTTAGTTCAATGTCCTTACAAATAGTATAAATTTCAGTGACTAACTTAACATTCATATTATTAACACACATCGTCAATAAAAATATCCTAGCATGTGTATAGAAATAACCATTTAGAATATAATACTAAGAATATTGAGTTAATCATAATGTCTCCTGTTGATATTGGATTAGTACTTAATGCAGCACAAGCTGGAAACCTGAGGATGACCATATCTGATTTTCATTTTGTTGTGCAGCTCCTGAGTTTAGCATGTATCTGAACCTAACTTCCTGGTCACCCTTTACCATATTTTTCCTACACATATTTTTATAAATAAGACAAATATTTCTTGACTAGTTACTGAAGTTCTACTGACCAAGTTAGCTACAGTTTTTAGTTATTTTCTTCGTGTGCTACTCACATATTATATGAATACAATTAACACTCTGTGTTTTGAAGCAAATTGATATCTTACTGTAGTCCTCTGTGAATTACAACATGAGCAGCTTCACATAATAGGTGGCAAGTATTCACTTAGTTGTTTAAAATTAGCTATTCACATTCTATGTAATATAGCAATGCTCACATGCCACATGAATTCATTGACTCTCAAAAAATGTCAATGTAAAATGTAGAGTAGGCAATAGTTTCGCAAAGCCTATGAGAAGGAGAGAGAGATTCAGAAACAGGAGAGGTACATAAAGGGAGGAGAAAGGAACTCCCTGACTCAAGAAGAATGAACTGAAAAAACGAAAAGGTGGGGGATAAGAAAACTGAGATATATAGTTATAATAACATGCTTCTCTCTCTCTCTTGATCTCTTTTCTTCCTATAATACTCATACCTTTCATACTGCAAATGAACTTTACATCTTTTTTCTTATTTCTCAAATCTACCGCACATGTGAAAGCTTCTGCCATATGACTTTAATATTCGGGTCAATACTGTGTATGTCTTTACTAGAATCTCTCTTAGGTTGTACCTGACGTTGACTTATGTCATTGTTTTCAAAAGGTATATCATACTCTACTAAGTTGGTTATAGTTACAGAGACAGGGGAACCCATTGCTGTTCCAAATTTCTGTTGGTAACGTTCATTATGATACACTTAGTATGTAGCATTTAGGCACAATGTGAGCAATGTAATTACTTCCTTTGAACATAAGCTTGTTCTTTCAGATAAGGTATCATCTTTGACTAACTGGTCACTAGCTATGGTAAACATCTAGTCATTATTTTATCACTTTTAGTAGGAAAGACAAGCTCACATATGTGGCCAATTCATTGGAGTTCTCAAATTTCATCAGAGTATTAGATTTACCAATTTGTATAAAACTAGTGTCATTTGATGTAATTTTATTGTTTACAAAAGTAATAGTAGAAAGAGTCTTAGTAATGGAAGAAGTGGAACAAAAAGCATTAAACCACATACAATTCTACTCATCCTGTCTTTTGGAAAAAATATGTGGATGGTATCTGCAAAGCAATGAAAGTTGACTTGGTTGATGACCTGCTTCACTATCGAACCATCTATCAATTTCACAGTCGAAAGAGAGTGTGATGGTAAACTGTCTTTCTTGGATAGTGAAATTGTGCACCATAGTGATGGCAGTTTGACAACCAAAGTTTACAGGAAAACAACCCACACAGACAAGTATCTTTCACTTGACTCCCATCATCTGTTACAACACAAAAATGCTGTTTCCAAAACACTCTTCAACAGAGCAGAATAGATCTGTAGCACTAACGAGGATAGAGTAGAAGAGAAATTACATGTGAAAACTGCTTTGAAAGAGAAAGGCTATCCCATTCATTTCATTAAGAGAATTGCTAAGCAGGCAAGAGTCATAAAAACCCACACAACGAAAGATGACCATTTGTAAAAAACCTGTCAGAAAATATCAAGAGAATTCTAAATCACCTGATCCATGCCACCTATTAAAAAAAGGAGTGGTTTATCAAATAGCGTGTAAGCCTTGCACAATGGTTTATATAGGCCAAACTGGACGGATGCCAGAACATAGACTAAAGAACATCAACGAGCATTGAAATTGCTAGACACCAACACATCTGCAGTTGCTCAACATGCAATTCAACAACATCACCGCATTGATTGGGATAATTCTAAAATAGTAGATCACCAGCAAGAACTGCACAAGAGATGTTACTCAGAGTCTTGGCAAATAGGAATGAGTGGACCATCAATGAACAGGGATATGGTTTATTACCTCCAGTATATAATTGCCTAACAAGAATGTAGCTTCTAGCCAGGACTTTCTTTTTTGTTATAGCTTTGCCATGACAACTTATTTTGTTATAGCTCTGTCATCAACGAGTTCTATTGTTTTGACTATGTATTATCATCCACACACTGATGATGACCATTGTAAAATAACTGAAATGTTAAATATTTAATGACTAGTGAAATACAAATAATGGAACTAGCTAAAGTCTATACCTAGTCACAGAATAATTTTCAAATTAATTTCAAAATTGCACTACTTCAAATGTAAATTTTCAACAGTAAAATTTTCGACATAGAATTCACGGTAGCTATATAATGTTGTTGTTGTTTGTTGTTGTTTTTTTGTTTGTTTTTTGTTTGATTAGGTTTTTCTTTCTTATTATATTCTATTTTTTATTATTGTTTTCTATGGGGGGGGTGTTTAATTTTTTTATCCTTCTCAATTCTGGCATTACACTATATTTAGTCTGTTCCAACTAACTGGATATTTGCTACTAACGAATAGTAAATTACATAGCCTTCTGCAGTAGTAAAAGTTAGAACTTGACTTAAATAACAGTGAGAAGATCCAAGTTAAAAGTGGTCAACAGTTATGTTATGAATTCCACTTCAGGGTGGAAGCAGTGACTGCATGGCTACCCAGAGTCCTTCTAATTACAGAACCTTTTGGCAAAAAATTGAGGGACTGGAAGATGCTCATTTAAGGTGGAATCCCCGTCTCGTTTCCTTATTTTCCGGGAATGGACAGAGTATTGAGCAAGGTAGGGGTGTGGATTCGGATTCGACAAAAAAGTGCTTATCCGGTGGAGTGCTTTACCTCGCCGTAGACTGCGGACCGTGGTTGGCACGATGGCGGTAGGGTTGGTGATTTTGATGACTCTATGTAGTACTTGTTATGGTGAGTGAGTATTCTATTCCATTCATACAGCTGTTACACAGATGCTAAAATGCAGGAGCCATTGTCAGACCTATTGCATTTACGCTACTGGAAGTATCTTCCATCAATGGATCTGATTCTATTGCAGGATGTCCCTCAGTCTGTAGGATGATCAGTGCAAATAATGAAAGATTCTGTGATTGTAATGGACTAATGAGTGCTGTTAATGGATCTGTCATTGATGGAAATATTCCTACATTTGATGTCAGTCAGAGAGGTACATGGGCTTCTCAACTCTACACTGTTGATGCAACTATGACCTCACATGCTATTGGATTTAGATTCTCTAGTTCATTTATGCTACAAGAAGTAGGACTGAGCATATTTCTCTGTACTCCATGGTTTATACCTAGATCATGTCTGACCATCAATATTCACAGAAGTATCACATTTCCAGCTTTCATACCACCCACAACTCTAAATGGTAGTACAACACTAACTTCACAGCCAAACTGTGTGTCTCTGGAGACTATATACATCGCTACATCACCAACTAAAGAGAGTAACATATATTTTATTGAATTCACTAATTCTGCTACTGTGGGAGGAATATATATTGGTGAAGTGACATTCAGAGATCAAGCTACTCGGGATCGAATATGTAAGTCAGACAGAATCCTCACAATTTTATATGATTTCAGTATTGTTTGCACCACAATCTTCACTATAAAATTGCATTTATGCAGTTAGCTATGTAGTTCCACACATAGCATGTATCTATTGACAAATATAAGGTAATAGAAAATGTAGTGAGTTAAGATTAATTTATGGCATCAGTCAACCTATCTTTTGGTGTGCATATTGAACCTATTTATCAGAATAGGAAAATATTTTGTGTTAGTGTCTATTTTAACCGATTAGCTAGATAACTGCACTAGCTACTCTTACAAAGCATGCAACACCAAGGTGAGTCAATATATAGTTGTCGTATGCTAACGACAACTAGGTTCATTCAATCAAACAATTAAAGTTCAACAATTCATATAGCAAGTTACACAAGGATACAATACACTCTCAATAACTGACTCCAGAAATAAGTAATGACCAGTTATTCAATACATGGCAAAACCACACGATGATGTAATAAGTATGATGCAATGATTAAAGACTAGTCTTGGTTAGACACCACAATAGTACTAATAACTATAATAATATTAACCAAAGTTGCAAACACTCAGTGCTAACACTACCTAGCTATTACAATATCCTTCCAAAAGAACAAAGCAATATGTTAGCTATTTTAATGAGGAATCAAAATAGCTCAAGCAATGAAAATTGTACATGGAAATGCTGTCTTAAGATAAACTAGCCAGAAACATTCACCGGTATACATTTCCCGGTATACATTTCCAACGCAAAACAAACTTCACTACTTTCAACTCCGTTAACTTCCCTGAGCAAAAAAAAAAACTACTCCACTGGCTGCAAGAAATTATTTGCTCACATGATTATGATGTGACGCTAGGGGGTGTTACCCATAAAAGCTGGTACCTATGCGGAGCAAAAAGCTCCACGTCTTATTAACCAGTAACCCGAAATTAAAAAAATGTATCACAATAAAAGGTCCTAAATCTTCGTCCTGAGTAAGTTCATACCTAAATATCTCAAAAATCAGAGCATGACAGACAGATAGACACAGGACAACTATTATAACCCTCTCATGCATGCGCACTGAGGGTTAATAATAATTATAATAATAATAAGGCACAATTTGATATTGAGTTAGCATGAAAAGCATCATTTAATGAATATGAATTTGTTGTGACTACAGTTTGTAGAGAGAACTGTGCTGGTCTGACGTTATAGCTAATATCTAGAATTTTTGTTGAGGGAAATATGAACTTCTGACGCCTTTCAATTGCAGACTGGTATTGATTTTTTTTGTAAGCCAAGCACACTAATTTCAAAAGTGATAAAATTAGAAAATAATTATGGGTTTCTTGATTTTCTTGTGCACATTAATTGCAGCAAAATTTTAGAGTGACACTAGCCAGTATTTATCATTATTATTATTATTATCATTATTATTATTATTAATATTATTATTATTATTATTAATATTATTATTATTATTATTATTATTATTATTATTATTATTATTATAAATCTCCCAAAAATTTAGTAACATGATCACTCAGATATTTGTTTTCTCAGTCAATATGCATGTTTAATAGTTCCTGTTGCTCCCTAAAACCCTTCAAAGTATAGTTAGTTGATATGAAAAATATCTGTAAAAAATTACTGTACTATAATAACTATAATATCTACATTAGCCACAGCTACATTTAATTATATGTTTTTTATTACTTCAAAACATTGTAGTTAGACAGAAACTCAAATTATGAAACACTTCAAAGCATTCATTCAGAAAAAGTAGCTAAACCTGTTTGACATTTTGAACTAGGCAAAGTCTATAAACATGGACACACAAACACATACAAACATATAGCAGCTCCAAATAAAAGATGCTGATAAGTATTACAGTGCAACCTCTAACTGTGAACTCTGTAATAAGCAAATTACCTCTGTTTAACAAACTTTCTGCTTTCCTTCCTTTGATGTATTGCTCACCTCTTATAACAAACAACCAATACTCATTTATTTGTGAACTGTAGGCAGTGTCTCAAATTCTCAGTTTGGAGTCTCTACTATACTTCTTTTGTCACTTATAAGACTGCTAAAATGACTATGCTACATATTGCTCAAGTACTCATTTCAATCTTTGATTTTATTGGTAGCAATAGAATACTTTAGTCCTATCCTTGCAGGAGTGATGGAAGTGGTGGGGGGGGGGGGGGGGGGGGAGGGGGGGCAGGGGAACTGGCCTTCCAGATTATAGCTTGGGGGCACAGGGGGCCACACACTAAGCAGGTTTAAGTATTGAACTGCTTTGGGAACCTTTTGTTTAACTTAGTTATGTGCAGTTTTATTTTTTATGAAATATATAAGTGGTGTTCATGAGAGTAAATTGGTTTGTGATACACAATGCCCCCCCCCCTTCCCACTTTGACACCATTTCCATCACTTTTGAGTTGTCATTTCTGTTGTTGTTGTTTTTAATTTATCTATACACACTAATACCTATAGTGTTTGACAAGTTCAATAAATCATGTAATAAATAGTAGAGCAAACAATGCAAGGGGCACACTAATAAGATCAACAACTTGATTCATTCACATTAATGACTTTCTATTTAATATCATACTTGCAGCATCAACAGCTATAAGTACAACTATGTCCACTACAACTATGACCATTTCTACCACTAATGCAACTTCCATTGTTATGAGCACAATTTCAAATGACTTATCATTGTCAACATTAGAATGACAGATACAATTACTACATCCACTTCCACTGATATGCCTACTTCAAGCAGCCTGTCAAATCAAAATACAAATCATACCACAGAAGGAACTGGTGCTACTTCACAGACTACTCCAGGAAGTTCAACATCACTTGGTATGTCTACAACTGAAGAACTTTCTGGCACAGCATCTTCTCCATCATCCTCCATTATACCTATAGTTGGTGCACTAGGGGCTGTGATAGTAATATTATTAGTACTGGTCATTTCTGGAGGAGTAATTGTAGTCTTCTGCATGTCTCGTAGAAAGAAAAGTGACAGAGTTGAAGCACAACAGCTACAACAAGTGGTATTAGAGAACACAATGAGCCATCAGACAATTAAATTCACATCTCCAGAAACCGAGAAGTCCGACAACAACCATTACGAGAGAACTGTTGTCCATGGACCACGAATTGCTTTTCCTAATAACTCTCTACCAACTACCACTCAGCATAATCTATCCAGTAATCCCAACTCGTATTCCAAGATAGTGCATCCTCTATCTCGAGATACCAGTCCTCTGATTTCACCAAACAGAGCCAACTCAAAGGATTTTGGATACAATGACATTGCTATCAAAGAAACTGAATTAAATACCACTTACGCCTCCATTGGTGCTGAAGAAACTAGCTCACAGGTAAAGGGTCCAGATATGTACAACAAGATTGATTTGAGTGGTAAAGATCAAGCCTCTTCTGAAACCCCAACCCACCCACCTGGTAAGAAAAGGCTACTTTACTCTCTCATCAGGAAGGATGTGCCACCAGAAGTTCCGAAGAAAACTCCCGAGCTCTATCGAGCCCTTAAAACTGATAATGGTGAACCACCAGAGACTGGCTACACTGTCATGAATGGCAATGCAGAAGGAGAAGAAACCATAAATCCTAATTATGACTCCACTACTGCTGAAGATCCAGACTATTATAGCACAATAGACAAGGCCAGGAGAGCTATGTCTGTAAATCCTATCTATGAGGGCAAGTACAGTGAAGTTGAAGGAGATATTTCTACTTATGAAGTATACTCTGAAATCCCGGAGAAATTAGAGGCAGGAGGTGGAGGAAAGCCAACAACACACAGAAGTACTATGAAGAAAAGTGCCCCAGACAGAAAAACAGAGGACTCAAAAGTTAACAACACACAAGGTGACCTAGATCTAGGCATTTATGATAACCCTAATGTAGCTGACTCAGATGAAGATGAAACTAATGACGATGCTAACAATGTGTACGACTGTGTTCGAGAGGAATTGCAGCCGGCCATGTTTATAGGAGCTGAGGGCACTAACGACTTTCAAGATGAAGACATCTATGCACCAGTCTACGACACATCTACATTTGGCACTTCATCTCTTCGAACAATACCTGTTCTCAAACCTGAAAACATCAAGAAGTGAAGACTATCGGAACTGGATATTTCGGCAAAGTCGTTCTTGCTGACACTGTAGATCTGAGTCGAAACGATTTAAATATTGGAGAAGACGAAGATAAAACGAAGCCGATAATAGTAGCCGTCAAGCAGTTGAAAGCTAATCCATCAGCCCAAGCCCTTGAAGGATTTGAGAAAGAACTCAAATTCATGTCTAGACTAGACCACGAAAATGTAATTAAAGTTCTGGGATCCTGTAAAGGATCAGTGACATACATCATGATGGAGTACATGGAAAAAGGAGACCTTGCTCGATATTTAGTTAATTTTGAGAACACTGTCATAAATTACGAAGAACAAAGTGACATTAGTATCTCAATGGGAACATTGACTGACATGTGCTCTCAAATAGCCAGTGGTATGAAGTATTTAAGTTCAAAGAACTTCATCCACCGTGACCTGGCCACCAGAAACTGCCTTGTTGGCAAAAATATGCAAGTCAAAATAGCCGACTTTGGTATGAGTCGTAATTTATACCAATCCCACTATTACATCCTCAGTGGTGTAAATGCAGCGCTGCCTATACGCTGGATGGCCAAAGAATGCTTCTATGGCAAGTTCTCTACCAAAACAGACGTATGGGCATTTGGAGTGACCATGTGGGAGATATTCACGCTAGCTAAGGACATTCCATATGAAGACATGCAAGATGAGGAACTCGTGGTCGATGCCACTCTGAAACATCCGAGAACTCTTCTGGCTAAACCTACCAACTGTCCAGCAAACATGTATGATGTAATGTTGATGTGCTGGAAGGAGTCACCTAATGATAGAGCAAGTTTTGAGACTATATATGATATCTTGAATGATTCACTCTAAGACAGCTATACATAAATGAAACATATTAGTAAGTTAATAATAGTGTGCACATTATTTAGTTTATCAACAATTGTTGCATTTTTATATATTATAATTATGCAAAATAATATGTATAAAAACACAGATTAGAGTTATTTTAATTTGGAGCATTTTTCATGTTGTGATATCAATAATACACTAATTTTTCAGTTTTGTACACTTAAATTGTATAGATTATTTGAACGAGGTTTTATGTCATGAATAATGTTGAATAATATCGTTGTACTATTCTGTATGAATTACATCATAATGTGGAGGTTGAAGTGAAATTTGCACAACAAGGGGTCTGTAAACAAAAGGATAGTGTAGTGTACTGACTGAATTGAGGAATGTAATGGACTTGTACCATGTCTTTATGACACTTGTACTGCTAACTTAGTCATTTCCTATATAGAAGGTGGGTATGAAATGTATTCACCACGAACTGAACATTCTGATTGGAAAACTTAAGCAAACTTTGACACAGCTATACTTATAGTCAGTTGGAAATGACTGAAAGATTGATGATGTAAGAACAGTGTATGTATGTGTAATGTGGGGCCTGCCCTATATTTAAGATGTGATGGGTAATTAAGAAGATAACAATTTGACGACTATGAGAACAATATATTAATAGATGTGTCAGTTATATATATATACGTTTATACAGTATATTGTTCTTCATTCATTAGTGGTCATGTTCACTGTTGAATAGTGCTTGCTGTGTTATTAATTTATATGCTAGTTTGTGGTATATCATGTGCTTACAACATCATGTGCTTGTCTTTTGTATTAAAAACATACAATAATATCTTTCAAAAGACTAATGCACATCAACTCTGTTGGCAGTGAATACTATTACCTGCAAAAATTTATAACTGAAAAATAATTGTGTTGTTTATGTAATTATATTGAAAAATTATAAAAAATATTTTAGGCTTGTACTTCTTGAAAGCTTATTGATGTACCCACCTTTTTTACGAAAATTTATAACTGAAAAATAATTGTGTTGTTTATGTAATATATTGAAAAATTATAAAAAATACTTTAGGCTTGTACTTCTTGAAAGCTTATTGATGTACCCAACTTTTTTATTTGCTAAAGGTATTTCATTGATGAGGCTCTGAAAATTCATGACTAAATTTCAATATGTTTTCTACTAGTGATATTCGCGGTACTTCTGCATTACATTATTCTCAGCCTTTTACGGATAGCTTTGATTTTCCTATTGAGAAGATACTAGTGAGGTGAGCATCACTTGTAGGTTAAGCTTCTCTTATGTGGACGGTAGTAACGTCTACAGTTTCATTACACAAGTTGCCTGTTCACTTGCTCAAGTTTTATATTATAATATCGACGTGCACGAACATACATATAGGCATATTTATAATAAAGATACTATAAATAATTCATTCGTTAGGCCTTTGTATTAAGTAGCTAATGTATAGCAACGCTGAGGGTTCGCTCCCTTGGTGTTTCATTTATTTGTTATTTATGCTTAAAATTAAACACAAACAACTATAAAAATCACCTCTTATGCTTAAACTTTGTTCTCTAATGCTACTAAGTAAATATAACGATCTGAAACTAGATTGATATGTAGTCAGACATATATTTAAGTCTGTTTAAATGATGTGCTAAGAAATTGGAATACAGACAACAGACTATGCAGGCTAAGATATTTGCTTTTAAAATCAGTCGTTACATTAAATGATTAAAAATAATAAATAATGAATAAAACCTTAATTGAGCAATCCATTTATAATTTTACAGTCATATTTAAAATATATTCGATTACAATAATATATACAACGTGTATATTAGTAATGTATTAAAGAACTATGCCAGATCACACACACATTATTACTGTGATAATAAAATAAACTTTATCATAATATTTAGTTCAATTTTTACCGGCTAAAAAAGTTAGTTTTATAAACAAAACATGAAATGTATATAAGCATAAGTTGTTCTCAATTGTTAAGCATAAGTAAGATATTGTTTTGGTTCATTTTCCATAAAAATATTTTGATGAGTTTTTTATCTTCATTACAATACCCTCATAAATTTATTCCATATATCCATATTGTTTAAAAGTATTGCTCTGTTTCTCAAAGTGTATTCACCTAACAGAAAAAGGTATTTTTAATGAATCAAACACAATACAAAAGATATTGTTCTTCGATATAATTTTAAATACAACAACTTTTGTACTTTCATCAGAAAGTAAAATGTAGGCTAATGAGAAATGTAATAATGGCAAACAAATTTTATCACTAAATTAAAACTAGTAGAGGCTAAAATCTGACTTGCTCCCCCTTTGGAGTAGACCTCATGTTTGGGGGATTTAAGGTAGTGGTTGGTTACTGGAATCAGTAATACTAAACATCTGTAGTGTTTGAGTCCTTCCCAAAACTTTCTATTCATTGTTATAAAAATGTCTTATAAAAACAATATGGAATAATAATTATGAGGTCAAATACAAAACACTCAGTTCACAACACTTTCAGTTCAAAACACTACTACTACAAAAATATTTTTCTTCTAGAATCTTTTTGCATGCAGAAAAATAAACTTTCCAGTTTCGGCTTCATTATAAGAACTTTAGAATTAGTGATACAGTAATCTTGACCTAACCTGCTTCAGCACAATTTTGATCTGATGAGCTATGGGCAGTTTTGCAGCAAAGAAAGCAAATTTGTGGTTAATAGCAACCGTAGGTGTCGTATGCTTTGGTGAGTGTTTTTTTCTTCTCATTACTACTCTGAATAATATAATTTAACTACTTTATTAAGGTGCTACACTTCGACCATCAGCATTTACGCTCATGGGAGTATCATCCATAAATGGATCTGATCCTAATGCAGGATGTCCCTCAGTCTGTAGGATGACTGGTGCAAGTAGTGAGATGTTCTGTGATTGTACTGGACAACTAAGTCATACAAATGGAACTCTTATTGATGGAATTATTCCTACTTTTGATGTCAGTCAGAGTGGTACCTGGGCTTCTCAACTCTATACATTTAATGGCACTCTTAATTCTTATACAATATCATTTCGATTCCCTCAATCTTTCATGTTAAAAGAAGTGGAATTGAATATATTCTTGTGTCACTTATGGAATATGCCAAATGAAGTACTTACCATTAATGTTTACAGAAGTATTACATTTCCAGCTTCCTTGCCAGATTCTCTTCTTGGTAATGTAACATTGCGTGAAATTATGTCTAATTGTTTGTCTTCAATAAATATTACTATTAACTTATCTCCAGTAAAATCAAGTAGAATGTATATTATTGAGTTTGTAAATTCAAGAACTATAGGTGGAATAGGAGAAGTTACATTTAGAGATGAAGTTACTCGTACATGTAAGTTGATAAAATATATTTGTGCACCTGGCTTAGTAGTCACCAATATTGTAATATAGCAGTATTTTTTTTAAAGTTGATGACACACTACAGTATTGGCTCTTGCATACTGTGGCTAAAGCGTTCACATCTATACATAATTAAGCTACACAGAATATGACATAAATCAGCTTAATTGTGAGTGACAATATTTTTTTTTTAATAATTTTTATCCAAAATTTAAAGAGATACACAAG
>WLWD01000347.1_pt1 | contig 14407 bp, 15 predicted proteins | sample 6712731 | NCBI WGS metagenome assembly WLWD01 (sample SAMN12718690, study PRJNA576275) | sponge metagenome | isolation source: marine sponge | host: Mycale hentscheli | place: New Zealand: South Island, Marlborough, Capsize Point | collected 2014-11-01
ATGGTGATGGTGGTGCTGATGGTGATGGTAGTGATGGTGATGATGATGATGGTGCTGATGGTAGTGGTGGTGATGGTGGTGTAAATGGTAGTGATGGTGATGGTGGTGATGACAGTTGTGATGGTGATGATGGTGATGGTGGTGTTGGTAGCAATGATGGTAATGGTTGTAATACTAGAGAACAATGTTCATCAAAAACAGGTATGAACACTGAATCTTTGCTTTTAACATAACCGTAATGATTCACTTTTAACTTTTAGGAACTGAAACAAATCCTCTCTTTCTTGGAGCACCACTAAGCACAGAAGCCAGTTGGCTTAGTATATACCAGTATGCTATTTTTAATCACTTAACCGATGCAGCAATCAGCCAACTCATTGACCTTATCAAAATCCACTGCCCTTCCTCAGAATCATGCCCGACATCCCTCTATAAGCTAAAACAGAAGTTTGGTACCTCAAATGATGTCAAAACTTTACACTTTTGTTCTCATTGCAAACAAGAGATTCAGAAAAAATGTTCTAATAATAAGTGTAAGAAACTGAAGGCAAGTATCAGTTATTTTAGTATATTACCTTTTGAAAATCAGCTACTCAACATTTTTTTCAGGTAAATGTTACAATATTTGGTTATTATATACATATTATCATAGTAAAATGTGTATATATCTCAGAAAACTGGGAAATGGTTCAATATCCATTCACTAGACTACATCATTCTAATTACATCAAAGATATTCAAGATGGGGAAGAGTATAAAAAGTTAATGGAGCCTGGCAATTTTCTGTCTGTGCCAGAGCATACTGGTCTCATTCTCTGTTCAGATGGAATGCCACTTTTTAAATCATCAGGTACACTAACTCTAAAGTTCATTTGTACACGTACACATTAAAAAAAAAATTCTATAAATTTTTTAGCAGACTCAGTCAATTAGAGTTAATCACAACAATATTCAATGTCATTTAGTTAATTAAAAAAATATAATATAGATCTTTTTTTTACAGGTCTTTCATTGTGGCCAGTTGAACTGTGCATTTCAAGTTTACCTCCACATCTTTGCATGGATGCAGATTACCTTCTTTTAGGTGGAATTTGGTTAGGACCAGTTAAGCCTGATATGAAAACTATTTTACAACCGGTGATAAGTAAAATAGAGTCACTGAAAGTGTCATTAAAGACTTGTCAAGGGGAAAAGCAACTTCGAGCTAAGCTTCTTCTCAGTGTGTTTGATCTTCCTGCAAGAGCAGCAGCTGTCAATATGATGCAGTACAATGGAAGGTATGGCTGTCTATACTGTCTGGATGAAGGCAAACATATAAATCATCGCAGAATTTATTTGCCTTCAGAACGTCATAAACCAAGGAATGACACACAAATGAATAGATACGCTAGGCAAGCCATTGCAAGGAAAACACCAATTTGTGGTGTCAAAGGTCCCTCAGTGTTGTCCTCCAGTATTTCCCTTACCAAGGCTGTTCCTATAGACTACATGCATGCTGTTTAGGAAGGAGTTACTAAATCTCTTTTTAATTCTTGGTTTGACACAAAGTATCACCAGTCCAGATTTTACCTTGGTAGGAAAAAGAAAGAAATTGATAAAGCTTTGTTGCGCATTAAACCCTCTTATGAATTCCGGCGAACTCCTAGGTCTATACATACTTCAAAGTATTGGAAAGCATCTGAATATCGGGCCTGGCTTTTGATTTATTCTATTCCTGTACTATTGCAAGTGGATTTTCCAGCAGACTACCTATATCACTTCTCATTGCTAGTTAGTTCCATTCATATTTTACTTGGCTGCAATATATCTCAACAGCACCTACAAATAGCTCATTGCATGCTTGCCAGATTTTATGAATTAATGCCAATTTTGTACCCTCAAACCATGTGTTCATTGAACTTTCATAGTTTGATACACATGTGTGAGTTTGTCCGGCGATGGGGACCCTTGTGGTGCTATTCGACATTCGGATTTGAAAACTTCAATGGATTTCTGAAGCGGCATTGTCATGGAACAAGGAATGTCCTCCCTCAACTCATTCAGTCTGTTAGAATGAGACAAGCTCTGCCTCTTCTCAAGGATAGACTGGACAAGAACGAGAATTCTCAAACAGTGGACTTTCTCAACAGAGTCACTGGAAAGGTAGATAGGAGATCTGATGTTTTGGGGAAAGTAACAAACAAAAATCTCTGTGTAGATGAAATAAAGGCTGTGCAGGAAGCAGGGTTTTCCATTGAAAACCACATAGTTCCAGTTTTCCCTAGGTACAGGCAAGATGATGTAACTTATTCAGTAGCAAGCAAGCACAACTCTAGAAATAACTCCATTTGTAAATTTTATAGACCAGTATGTGGTAAAGAAGAATGGTTTGGGTCTATTCAGAAGTTTTGCTTAGTCAATGGTAATCCAATTGTCATTGTGTCTATTTTTGACAATACTGATGAAGAGGTACTGGCAATGCCACAGTCACAACATCGACATTCACTAAGTGAAGATGATTACAAGGCAGCTAAATTGTTCAATTTGTTTGGCTTTAAGGTGAAAAAGCTATCTTTATCTAATAAATTAATAGCAATTTCACCAACAGACTTGGTTGAGAAGTGTGTCCACATTCCAGTTAAATATTCACCTCATGACATTATAGTAACTTTGCCAAACAAAGTTGAACACCACTAATTCAGTATTTTTTGTCTCTCCATTTTTGCCACATTTTGGACTTTTTCAACCTCACATTTTTTTTCTAATTTACATAGTAATCATCTTGACTCCTATAATCGTTTAAGTCAAACAATGATGATTTATAGCAGTTCTTCATACATGATGCTTTTTCGTAAATGGGGGAAGGAATCTGAATCACACAAACCAAAATTATGTACTTGAAAATTTACCTATTACAATATTAATATAGGCAGAGGAACGGTCTAAATGATTGAATTCTAAAAGTATACACAATAGACCACTACAGGCCATAAAAGCAAAGAATTAAACTTACAAACATGTCATGTGGACTGTTAATAAGTCGATATACTTTCAGGTGACTCCAGTGGATATGTATATGTCTTTCTTTAGTCTTACAGGAATTTGTAAGATTTTACACATAACAAAACTTATATAATCTCAACCAGTGATTTATAAGGTATATTACATGATGTATTTCTTAACAAAACTTTCAGAATCTTAATCAGTTCTTGTAAGAACTTGCAGGAATTTATAAGGTATATTACATGATTTATTTCTTAACAAAACTTACAGAATCTTAATCAGTTCTTGTAAGAACTTGCAGGAACGTATAAGATATCTTACATGATTTATTTCTTAACAAAACTTATAGGATCTTAATCAGTTCTTGCAAGATCTTGTTAGTACAAATAGGATCTTGTCTATTCTTATAGGATCCTACTGATCCTGTAAGATCTGACAAGATCTTACAGGATTTTTTTGCTGGGATGCAACAGTCAACAATAATTTCTTTAACTCACTAAGTGCAAAAAAGCAACTGTACTGCATAATTTACTCATTTACTCCATTAATGTGGGTGTGGTTGGGGCGTGGTTATGTTTATTAGGGGCGTGGTAATTAAATTATAGATGGGTGTGGTTTGTGTCCTTAAAGCATTTTTAGAAAAGTTGGAGCCTATGTGAATTACCAACGCCACTAACTCGAATAGAAATGGAACTCCAGTAGGTTTTCAAGTTTAACTGCACCCGCAAGAGAATTCAAAATGATGAACAATTCAATTTCTACGGTGATAGGGATAATGATCGATAAACCGGAAGATTCTGTTTAGTGAAGTTTGGGACGGGATGGACCACCAAGCAAACACAAAAATACATGAAGGTCAAAGTACAAATGACATACGTACATCCCCACATATACACAAACAAATATCCCCAATTTTCAATTGAGTTACCCCTGATAGTGTCTCATTCGCTACGCTCGCTCGCTAACTATTCCTCATGTCATTCACTGCCAACTACACACATCATTTCATCTCTACCGCCAATCCCAACTATCCCCTCCACCTCTCTCCCCACATGCTCCACCCACCCTCACATGCTCCACCCACCCTCACATATTCCACAACCCCCACATGATCCACCCATCCCCACATGCTCCACCCACTCCCACATGCTCCACCCACTCCCATATGCTCCACCTACCCCAACATGCTCCACCCACCCCAACATGCTCCACCCACCCCTACATGCTCCACCCACCCCTACATGCTCCACCCACCCCCACACTCCACCTACCCCCACAGGCTCCCAACCAACCACCACCCCCCATGCTTCCACCACCCTCCCATATTCCACAACCCCACATGATCAACCCTCCCCACATGCTACACCCACTCCCATATGCATCACACCCACTCCATAATGCTCCACCCACCTCCACATGCTCCACCACCCATCCCCGACATGCGCCCATCCACCCCCACATTCTCCACCCACCCCCACATGCTCCACCCACTCTCCCACATGGCTCCTCCACCTACTCCCCACATGCTACACACACCCACTCCCCCTATGATCCCCCACCTCCACATGCTCCACCCCACCCCCTCATGCTCCAGCCACCCCCACATGCTCCACCACCCCCCCATGCTCCACCCACTCCCCATGCTCCACCTACTCCACATGCTAACAACCCCTCCCTATGCTACAAACACACAACACCCACTCCCAATGCGCCACCCACTTTCCCATATTCTCCACCCCCTCCACATGCTCCACCCACCCCTACATGCTCATCCCCCCCCCATGCTACAACCTACACCCACTCCCATATGCTCCACCCACCCCACATGCTCCACCCACCCCTACATGCTCCACCCACCCCTACATGCTCCACCCACCCCACCATGCTCCCCTACCCCCACATGCTCCACCTACCCCAATTGTCTGCCATAGAGAACACAAATATGTACCTATCTTTCTAAACATATATGTAACACTCCCTCCCTCTCTCCCTCTCTCTCTTGCTCTCCCTCTCTCTGCACGCACATGCACACACACTTACACACAGAAGTTGTAATTCAATGAACAAGTGCCATTACTTGTCAAATTAGCCAAACCCCTAAAAACTGACCACACCCACTCATACCAGTGTTTCATCCAGACATTCTTGCAAGGGGGGGCAAAATAGAGTTTTGAAAATGTAAGGGGGGGCGGGCGGCACTGGTCACCATGGGAGTGAAATAGAATTATTGGAAGGCCTATGTCCTACATTAAAAAAACATAATCTTATCTAATGAGGTCTGCATATGTCAGATCCTGACAAGTTAATTCAGCTACTCATTTTCACCTCCACCGTCTAGCAATTTTCAGTCAACTGTGACATTCACTATTTAGATGCTTTTCACACACTATTCAACTCTGACTCTCACCTCCCCTTAGGTTTATCACACGTTGATTCACACTTACGGTTGCTGGCTGGCTATAAAAAGGCCAGCCCTCAGCTCACCGTAGCAGTTGTTGAGTTTTATCTATACAGATTCTACAACTTCCAGAACCAGAACTCTAAGCACTCGTAGTCCCTGACAGCTTAAGATAGTCTCAAATGGATATTCGCTCTTTCTTCTGTGGTGCAAGCTCTTCAAAGTCACCTGGCCACTCAAGTAGCAGTGACACAGAAGATAAAATTGACAGCAATCAATCTGATACTGAGTTTTTGGAGCCAAGTCCTGCCAAGAAAAGATTAATTGTCCATGAGAAGCATGCAAAGGAAAGATTAACTACACATGAGAAAAGCAAGAAAATCACTGCAAGCAGTCGAAAATACAACAAAAAATGGGAAGAGAGCTTCAATTGGCTGATGTTTGATAAAAATTTCCAAGGAGCTTTTTGTAAGGTTTGCAGGAAGAGAGGAATTTCTCTTCAAAGAACAGGAGGAACATGGATCTCAAAACCTTTCACGAACTGGAAGAAGGCAATAGAGAAGATGAAAATTCATGCAAAGAGTGATATTCACCTCCTATCATGTGAAGCAGAGATGGCTGCAGCTACAGCACTACAAGAAGGGTCAGTCATTCAGCAACTCCAACAAATTAATGATGAGGAAAAGTTGAAGAACAGAATGGCCATTAAAGCTCTAATTCGTTGCACCCATTTTCTAGCTCGTCGCCACATTCGCCACACAACAAATTTTGATGAACTTATTGATCTAATCGTAAGTTGTGGTGCAGAAGATTTAAAGGGGTTCCTTGAAAGAGCTAGATTAAATGCAACCTACACATCTAAAGTTGCTGTTGTTGAATTGGTTGAGGCAGTTGGCTTATGGGCTGAAGAATGTTTACTGAAACGGCTTCGCCAAGCTTCCCATTTCAGCATAATGGCAGATGAGTGCACTGATGTGACGACCACAGAAGAGCTTTCAATTTTCTTCCGCTGGGTGAACATGGACGGTCAACCTGTTGAGCACTTCTTGGATATAGTTCCATTGAAAGCTACTGATGCAAAGACTATTTATTCTGCCCTTGTTGAATTCATGAAAGATAAAAACATACAGATTAGCCAGCTGGTGGGTATGGGATTCGATGGAGCAGCTACTTTCTCTGGGAAACACAATGGTGTGCAGAGTCTCCTGAAGAAAATTTCACCTCATGCACTTTTCGTACACTGCCATTGCCATTTGCTACAGCTAGCATGCGTTCAAGCAGCTAATGCTACCAGTGGGATAAAACATGTGTACATCACACTCACCACCCTCTGGAAATTTTTCCACTATTCTCCTAAGCGAGCTGAGAGTCTCAAAGCAGTATAGCAGGTGCTTGACTTACCTGAGCTGAAAGTTGTGAAACCATCAGATACTCGCTGGCTGTCCCATGAACGCTGTGTGAAGGCAGTCAAAGCTAGCTACAGTGCAATTGTGACTGCTCTAAACAATATCTATGAGCAGACACATTCACCTGAAGCTCTAGGTATCAGTAAAGCCTTATGTAGGCCCTCAACTTTAGTGGCCATATACCTCCTTGATTATGTTCTGCCACAAGTGGCGAAGTTGAGCAGAGCTCTCCAGACTGAGAGAATAGACTTGACAGCTATCACCCCTCTTGTTGATGCCACTCTCAATATACTTGATGATACCATGTTACCTGCTGCTAACTGGGTATAGAACTGATGGATGCAAAGAATGAGATCGAAGAAGTCACTGACATCACGTTAACCACGGAAAGCATTGCTACATTCCAAGGACAAGTGGCTGAACCGTTTATCAGGATGCTGAAGGCAAACATATCCAGCAGATTTATTTCACAAGATATTGTCTCCTCATTTGGCATCTTTGATCCGAAGAAAGTGCCAGCTGCTGACTCTTCTGACTTCCATACATATGGTGAGGACTTAATAGATGTACTATTAGCTCACTATGGTGCAGAGCTGCCTGCTAAGACTGCTGGTGGAGATGAATACACCAAAGAAGCTCTTATTTCCCGCGAAACCCGAGAGGAGTGGAAAACATTTCGAAGCTACTTATCGAAGAAGCCGAAAGGTAACCTGCACTTGCAGTTGAAAGAGCTCACCACAAGTGATATGCTTAGTGAAATTTTTCCAAACATTAGCACCCTGGCAAACATATGTCTATCTCTCCCTGTCAGCACTGCTTCAGTGGAAAGGAGCTTCTCCAAAATGAAACTAATTAAAACACGAATTCGAAATCGAATTGGGCAATCACAATTATCCTATTTGATGAAAATAGCCATGGAGACACCCGAGACGCTCTCATCTACACAATTAAATGACATTATTACAGTATGGAACAAAAAACCTAGACGAATTGCTGTGTGAATATTGTTTATTATTAATTTGGTTTACATTTTTCTCTTAATAAATATCGGTTCTTTCAAAAGGGTGGGGGGCACTTAGAATCCAAGGGGGGGCATTTAGAACCCAAGGGGGGGCAAATGCCCCCTTTCGCCCCCCCCCCTAAGTGACACCCTGCATACATAGACAACACCCACCACTTCCATGACACAACTCACTGGAACAGGTGGGTGTAATTGGTTGTAGACTGGTTGAAGCTGTGGTCCACTTTGTGCCAGAGACCACAGTCGAACTTGAGACACTGGAGGATGGAGAAGAAACCAGAGGAGGGAGAAAGAAGAAATTAAAATGAACTATATTTATACATCATAGGACTCGTGGTGAAAATCATTGTCTTGATGTATGGAGACTATGATTAGTTCATCCACCACACTCATCAATCACATGACCCCACTCATCAATCACATGACCACACTCACCAATCACATGACCACACTCATCAATCACATGACCCCCACTCATCATATATATTTATATATATTCTTATTTCTATCGTGGTCACTGATGTGACTGTATCATGCACACACAAACACACACATTTACAGAAACATGTACACACATACATACAGTACAACCATCCGCCCACACATACATATATAGCCTAGGGCAAACTCCATTAGCCATCTAGCTGTGTTATCAAATATCCATGACTATTCCTGGGAGGCCCCACCCACTTGATGAGTTGGCAGCAGAGTATTAGTTTTAATTTAAATCATATCATACTCACACATACACATACCAGAATCACGTGATGAGTACAAAAATAAAATTAAAGGTTAAATAAATTGAATGTCAATTAGAACTAATTAATAGACAATAGATAAGACTTCGCTCACACTCACAAACCTATGAACCCACACACATACACACACACCAAAACACACCTATACCCCCACACACCAAAACACACCTATACCCCCACACACCAAAACACACCTACCCCCCTCTCCACCCCCCAACACACATACCGAAACATACCTATCCATACACATACACACACCGAAACAAACACACACACAACATACATACCACCCCCCCCCCCCCCCAAATACACATACCAATCCACACATACACCCACAATCGCTACAAACATACTGCACCAAATATCCTATTAAAGGATGGGGAGCATTGTGAAATATCATCCCACACATACACCTCTCTCCTACACAGCGAAATATCTCACACACATACCACACTCCTTTCCTACACACTGAAATATCCATCCACACACATACACAAGCCTCCCTTACAGGGTGGGCATAAAAAACACCAGTTTAAACATTTTGGGATGTCGAGGCGTCTAATAGGCATGGAGATGAAGTCCTCCAATTGGGTTGTGTTGTACCAAGTCAGTGACTACAAACACAATTTCTACTAGCATGACTATTCAACTACAAGGAGTGTTACCTACAGTGAACACTTTCAAAACTTATAAATTTCAATATTTGATGAGGATTTCTATTGTCCAAAATAAAAGGGGGCAAATGACCAGCATCCCTGGACAACCACTCATAGTGAGTAGATTGTGGACCATTTTTTCTATTATGAGTTACGTGCTGGTCCAAAGTCAGATTTGTAAAGTGAATCTTACCATATATAGTATTATTCCAGACGGGTGCTGTGATGTTCAGTAAAGACCTAAAAACAAAGGCAGAATGAGAGAATTGAGAATTTGTTTGCAATAGATTCATAAAAAATATGCGGAGATATGCGCGAACATTTAGATTTTCGCGAACACATTGACTTTGTTTATAGCGAACATAAAAAACGCGCAAATAATAAAATACAAATTGGCTTTTTGTGGGGTTGCTGCAAATGATGGATTGGGAAGGTTGTGTTATCTGTGGTGATGGGGTGGTGGGATTTGAAGTGCCCCAGCTGACAGCAAGCAGAAGAATGGAGCTGACATCTACATACATTTTCTGGAGTCCTTCAAATGATTTCAAGACTGTAAGTCACTACCTGTTCCAGTACAATTTTCTGGTGAACACACACCTGAAGAGTTCATGGCTCATAAGGCTAAATGGCATAAATCTTGCCATCTGAAATTTATTCAATCTAAACTTAAAATTTTATTGGGCAAGAAAAGGAACCTTGAATCAGGTCAAAGTGAGGGGGGACCAAGGAAATCCAAAAGGATGTCAGTGGGTATGGCAAAGCAAGAGAGTTGTATGTTTTGCACCAAAATTACTGGTACTCTCCATGCCTGTGCCACTATGAAATTAGATAATGACTTGCGACTAATGGCTACTGAGTTACAGGATGCTGAGTTGTTGGCCAGAATTGCTGGTGGTGACCTTATAGCAATAGAGGCAAAATACCACTATAATTGTCTATCTGCATATAAAAGCAAATACAGGAGCATGCAAAGAGCTGAACATGATGCTTGCTCCCATGAGGTTGAAATAACTAAAGCTCAAAGTTATGCTTACCTATTTGCATACATAGAAGACAATATGGAAACTGGAAACTATATTTTCCGGCTTGCGGAGTTATATGATATGTTACAACGGCTATTGACAAAACGTGGGGTTAACATACCTACTAATAAAACACGATTAAAGCTGCAGATACTGGATCATTTTTCTGACCAGTGTCAGGAGCAGTCTGATGGGAAGAGTGTCCTAATCATATTCAACGAAGGCATGAAAAAAATCCTCAAAGATTCTTTACCTTCACTTGATTACAATTCAGAGGCACTTGCTATGGCTAAGGCAGTAAAGATTTTAAGAAGGGAGATTTTGTCTTGAAAATTGTTGCCTTTCAGTGGGCAGTTTCCACCAGATTGTCAGCGTACGTCTTTACCCACAAGCCTTAAGTTTCTTGTGACCAATTTGTTGTATGGATCAAGTGAGAGAGTACAAGACGATCCTAAGGAACAACCTCTCTTTTTGCTACAGGTTCGCATGTAATTTGCAAGGGATCTCACACTGGTAGTATGGGTGTTAGTGACCATGAAGAAGCGGATACACGAATGTGTATCCACATCCAAGATGCTATGCAGAAAGGCGCTAAAAAGATTCTACTACGTACAGTTGACACGGATGTCATTGTTATTTTAGCTGGGAATTTTTTTTTTACAATCAACATATCCAGATTTCGATATTTGGGTTGCTTTTGGCACTGGAAAGATTATTAGGTACTATCACCTTAACAAGATATGCCTGGATCTTGGTAAACAGAAGTGTGTTGCCTTGCCTTTCTACCACTCTTTCACAAGGTGTGATACCACATCACAATTTTTTTGGCAAAGCTAAAAAATCTACTTGGGAAGCGTGGAAGTCATATCCCAGTATAACACATGTGTTTCAAGCAGTAAGAATCAACCCCTATAAAAAATTGATGGCTACTTCTCCAGAGTTTGTAGACCTGGAACGATTCACTTGTGTAATATATAATAAAACTACTTCTATATCACAAGTGAATGACCTGCGACAAGAACTCTTCTCAAGGAAACCAAGATTGATAGAAACTATCCCTCCAACTCAGGTATGCTAACTATCCCTCCAACTCAGGTATACTCACTATCCCTCCAACTCAGGTATGCTCACTATCCCTCCAACTCAGGTATGCTCACTATCCCTCCAACTCAGGTATGCTCACTATCCCTCCAACTCAGGTATACTCACTATCCCTCCAACTCAGGTATGCTCACTATCCCTCCAACTCAGGTATGCTCACTATCCCTCCAACTCAGGTGTGCTCACTATCCCTCCAACTCAGGTATGCTCACTATCCCTCCAACTCAGGTATGCTCACTATCCCTCCAACTCAGGTATACTCACTATCCCTCCAACTCAGGTATGCTCACTATCCCTCCAACTCAGGTATGCTCACTATCCCTCCAACTCAGGTGTGCTCACTATCCCTCCAACTCAGGTATGCTCACTATCCCTCCAACTCAGGTATGCTCACTATCCCTCCAACTCAGGTATGCTCACTATCCCTCCAACTCAGGTATGCTCACTATCCCTCCAACTCAGGTGTGCTCACTATCCCTCCAACTCAGGTGTGCTCACTATCCCTCCAACTCAGGTGTGCTCATAAATCATCCCATCTATAGTACTTCATGAATGTATTATGTTTTTATTATGTATATTACAGGCTGCACTTTTGGAGCATTCAAATCGGGCTCTGTACCAGGCAAGTGTGTGGTTAACGAGCCTTCATTCGTTGCAAAACCTTCCATCACCTGAGGGATATGGCTGAACCATGAATTCAAACATTTGGACACCTTTCTGGACTACTCTTCCCGAGATTGCGAAAGCAAGTCAGGAATTGCTAGCTAAAGTGTGGCTGTAAAGCAGTACCTCTATGCTCTAGACGATGCAAATGCAAGGACGCTGGACTCTCCTGTACCACTTTGTGCTATTGTCGTGGATCGTGTGAAAACTAACATCTATCATCTATCATAAACTTCATTTATTCTTGTTTAAGGTCTTTTTACCAAGATTTCACATTGCATAAACAAAATAGCCTTAATGCAGGCAATTGCCTAGAACCAAGTTAAAAAATATATGGCGCAAAAATTTAAAATGTTCGTGCATGTCGCATTGTGTCATAATTAGAGTCAGGGAAGAGTTGTCAAGGAGCACCCCTTCTAAATATGTTATATATATAATTCTCTGCATATGCACCAAATTTCATGCTTTGGACCAGCAGGTAACTATATTTTATGTATTCTTCTTGACTAAATGCTGCAAAAGGGAAGAGACTTGACTGTCCCACAGGTTTGCACCAATGGTTCTCATGTGTCGTATAATTGTTAGTCTAACTTGCATGTGTGCATGTGTGTGCACATGTGTGTGATGTGCATGTGCATGTGTGTGTGCATGTACATGGTTGTGTGTATGTGGATGTGTGTGTGATGCCAGATAACGTATGTGATGTATTTCCAATGCAATTAAGTACACTTCTGAAATTTAGTACTTATATTTGCATTTGAAGAGAGGGAAGTATTCGTACTGTAATTGAATACTTTAGTAGTATTTGACGTCAAATACTACTAAAGTATTCAATTACAGTACCCCAACTCTGAATTGATCAGAGGAAGCTTTGCTAGCTCAAGGTCCAGAATGAACTGCCTTAAATCACTGCCACAGGTTGACAGATGAATGCGGCATTGTACTCTGCTCCTGCAGCTGTGGAGGGGAAATGAATAGCATCATCAAATGTGACCGTCTATGGGAAAACCGGGCACAACGCGGCGTGCGTAAACATCGAGAAAACATCGATCGATTTCTTAAAAATGTATTGTTTCAAGCCGACGGAAGAGAACGGTTAGGTCTATTATAGCGGGAACGACTTAAGCTACGATGATAAAACTTGGAGAGCTCAACATTTGGACGCCGACAACTCTGTAAGTGCAAAAAAAATTTTTTTTGAAGGGTGCCGCGTTGTGCCTTGTTTTCCTGTAGAAGGTCACAAATGGTGTCATAGAGCTGGGCGATATTGGATAATCACAGGCGATACGATACTTACCTGCATTATCGCGATAAAGCGATATATCACGATATTTCATAAATAATATTTAACAAAGTAAATTTTATCCAAGCTGAGCTTGCCGTGTTCATCAGCTTCCAGTCCAAAGTTAGTCCTCCGGGGTAAGACTGTGTTGCTTCCTTAAGCCAGAATTTGAACTCGCAGCCATTGCTAGCTACTTTAAAAACTTTGCTAGTACCGCGTTACGGCCCTGTTTACAAACAACGAAACGGCTGTTCCTTTAATCTGTCATGCGCGTAAAGTTCCCGCATTAATTTAACGACCCGTACCAACGGTTTTCTGAGAAAACGATAATACCGTGCAAATGCAATTGAAATATCGCTTCGCGATATCGGGTTTTTATCGCGGTGCAACGATAATACCGGTATATCGCCCAGCTCTATGGTGTCATCAATTGCAGTTAAAATTTGCTTCAACTGACAATTCCCCATTTCTCAACCCGCAACAGAATACCATGAAATAATTTTTGAGCATTACATATTTTTCACCAGCTTGTCTCATCACTTGATCCAGAGTTATGGCATAATAGACTAGTGATAATGCCAAGGTCCACAGCTGTGAAAAATTAACCTTAGGGCAGCTGCTTTAGAGAGAGAGAGAGAGAGAGAGGGAGAGAGCCTGTGTTGTTATCACCACAAACCCATTAGTGATATGACCAAACAAGGTCATACTGGAACTGGAGTAAAGTGCAGTATAATAACAAAACAGTAACACAATCATCTCAGGCATTGCTAGTTTTGTTTTAAATTTCTTCTCCATTACACCTCTATCCCAAACTTCAGTTCAGACACAAATTTATCACTTTATATATCCCAAGTTGTAAGGAAAAAACACACATCATAATTTTTAGAATTTATTGCGCTATTGTATTAACGCATAAATTGCAAATTATCATATCTTTGCAAAAACTTTGAAATTTATAGTATTCATGCATGCCACATTGTGTCTGATTTTCCTATGAGTGGCTACATATATATATCCTCACTTCTAGCATTGCTGGTCTGATGTCCATCTTAGAATCTTTCAGAGTCTCTCTGGCATAGAATGAATTAATAGTAGCCAGTCCTACAAACACATCCATA
>WLWD01001331.1_pt1 | contig 14392 bp, 12 predicted proteins | sample 6712731 | NCBI WGS metagenome assembly WLWD01 (sample SAMN12718690, study PRJNA576275) | sponge metagenome | isolation source: marine sponge | host: Mycale hentscheli | place: New Zealand: South Island, Marlborough, Capsize Point | collected 2014-11-01
TAGGGTGATACGGGTACTGATCGATAAACCAGAGGATTCTGTTTAGTGCAATTTGGGACGGGGTCGACCACGTAACTAACACAAAAACGCGAGGGTCAAAGTACAAAATGACATACGTACGTCCAAACATATATACAAATAAATTTATAAACATCCCCGATTTTCGATTGTGTTATCCCTGTAAGTGTCTCGCTCGCTACGCTCGCTCGCCAACAAATATACCCACCCACACTACCATGACTGGCAGAGAATATGGTTAAGAATCTATGTACAGGCAGGACAGCAACAGATAAGCCAACACTACCCAGGATATTATTCCCTCTGAATTACAAGCTTATATACACTCAGACTTTACTGAGGAATCTCTCCCAGTAGTTTAAAGCTGCAATAATAACATTGATTTAACACAACAACACCACCACTCACAGCAGACCAGCTGTAAACACTTCCAGAAATTCCTCCTCCTTACCCGCCCTGGCACGAATAATGCCCAGACTCCATTACTCCATTGGGCAAACAAGACTCTGGACCAGAGGAAGATGGTCGAGACAAGGTCAGCATTCCCCCCTCCACACCCGTTGGCACTGGCCCGGTCGAGACGAGCCAACTATTGGCAGCTCATTCTCGGGAATAAATTATCTTACACTCAGCGGAACACAAGCACTTCTTAACTTATGAAGGAGCGCAGGACAAATTTGGATCAACAAACAATATGGAGGCGTTTAAAAGAATCTGAATTAGGATACATTTAATTCTACAACCAACCATATAGAACAAACACACTGTCTCCTCTCTTAACCCTTGTATGTATGTGTGTATGTATGCATGTATGTATGTATGTGTGCATGTATGTATGTATGTATGTATGTGTGTATGCATGTGTGTATGTATGTACGTGTCGATTGCTTGTACTAATCCTACCACGGATCACCTTTGAACTCTGTATACAATGTACCTACATATCTGTGTTTCTTAAACAGTCCTCCATCAAGCCAGTGAGTGTGAGTGACTTACGCTGCAGAGGACTAGGAAATGGATACTGCTGAACAAACATGTGGTACAACTTATTGGCAGTCAACTGCCCTAATATGGTAAGGTGTAGCATAACCAGCTGACTCTGTGACCTGTACGCCCGGGTGCAAACGAAACAAAAGACCACTCCATTGTAACCAGCAGTGAAGTCTGGACATCTCGCCTCATTCTCGCAGCAAAGACAACAGTTTCAGTGGGACTCTCTCCTCAAACACAAACACATTTGAGAAGCTAATTACTGAAAGGCTCCTCAATCATAACTCAGACATAATCAAGTCTATCTCTGTGGCTAGATTCTTAAATTCAAGGTGCTGTACATACCTAACAAAGTGTCGAAGCCATACGTGGTTCTGTTGAGATGTCTGATCAGTTGATGAAACCCAGGCTGAGCAGAAGACAAAGAAATGTAAGCAAATCTATTTACAGATTCAAAGAACTATTGTGCTTCAGATCTTGGTGAGTTAGTGAAGTGCGAATATTACCATGGCAACTAGAGGGGAATATAACGAACTAGTTTTTGATGGAGGTACGAGGGGAAGTCATTTGAAGGTGTCATCATTGCCATGAATGCTATCTCAACATGTAACTGTTGAAGGCACATCATGGAGTCCTGCTGGTATCTTACCTCAAAGCAATTCCATTTATAAGGCTACACTTTATCCCGCTCAAATCTCATTATGATAGAGTATTGAATTATACAACTGTACAAGTGCATTCAAACCTGGCAGTGACGATGTATGGGATGTTTCTCCTGAAATACATACATACTCACGTACATACACGCAGTATCTACAATATGTAACTCATTCACACACACACACACACACACACACACACTAGAGAAAGCGTGGGAATGAAAGGTGCCCACTTGCATTATCAGTCTGTCCCTGAGAGTTAGCATAATGTGAGGAGTATTGTGTGTGAGCATTGCTTGCTTGCTCTTTTCAAACACACATACTCACAATCTTACAGAAAATAAGCTGGAATATCAGAAATGATTCCATTTAGGAATGGAGTTAGGAAAGAGCTCAGACTTACACAACAACAACAACAACAACAACAACAACAACAACAACAACAACAACAACAACAACTCTATGAGAAGTAAAAGAGATCCATTCAAGCTTTGGATTCAAGAGGATTGGAGTAGTAGATGAACGCACCACATGTGCTAGTACACATACATTGCTCTTGTAGGAAAAAACTAAGTTGCATTCTATACAATTATTCACAAATGTATGTACGTATGTGTGTGTGTGTTCATTACATCATTACATGTCCCGCTGTGTGTTCTCACTCGTTAAGGTGTTGGAGCTAGACAGCTGATTCTGGTTGACATTCCACCAGCTACTGGAGAACCTTACACAAACAATACCTTCAGAAAAACACTCACACTAACATCATATGCCAAATTATAGCATCTTGGACCCTTTCAATATAACTAGAAGAGTTCTTATCATTGTTGTACATGCACACCCAAACACACCCTCCCACACACACCTGCCTGTACCCATAGACCTGCCCCAACACACCTATACACGTGCACACACATATACACCCACCCACATGCTCGACTACAAGCACGCACACACACACATACATGCATGGACACGCCCCCTCTTTGCTCACCCTTGTGTTATCCCACACTTCCGGTACTGCTGGTTCCTTCTCTTCTCCTCCTGATTTACTGCCACTACCGTCTTCATTCGATTCCGTTGCACCCTCTGGCAAACTGGGAGTGGCAGCCCCGCCCCTTTCCAGACCAGCTGCCCCAGGCAGACTCTCTACTGACATGTCTCTCCGCAAACCGAGATCTTCCGGAGCCTCTGATATGAAACCAGAGTCTGTGTTGCCACGACTACTGGCCCCGCCTTTGTCTTGTGACACCTCCATGATAGGCTCCACTAGAAGACAAAGAACAAAATGTCTATCAACAGCAGCAATGACAAAGTTCGTGTGATAAGTATATTTGGAAATAAAGGAATTGAGTCTTTTGTGTGAAACTCCAGGTTCACTAGTTCAACTTAAACACACACACGCATACACACACCTATCACAACCACCAGTCACACGTGCAAGACAACACGTACTTGGAGCTGCTAGTGGCTCATCCACCAATTCACAGGCTACCTCCCTCTGAATCAACCTTCCTTACACAACTAGGAGGAAATGAAATTTTCAGCTTCTGCAACAGCTAATGGAAACTTTCTCCCCCCACACACCAGGTACCACCCACACACCAGCTACCACCCACACACCAGCTGCCTCCCACACACCAGCTACCACCCACACACCAGCTACCACCCACACACCAGCTGCCTCCCACACACCAGCTACCACCCACACACCAGCTACCGCCCACACACCAGCTACCACTGTTATTACTGATCAGTAAAATTAATCAACACTGAACTTACTGTATCTTATTTTTACATTATTTAAAAATTTTTCCCTACTGCTTATGAGGGACTACTATACGTACACATAGTATATACATATCTGCATATACAGTACCATACCATAGAGTATGGATTATAAACACTAATGAAGGAGTGGGGCCAAGCAATTCTTTGTGTCTGCATGTGCTACTATTAGATTTTGGGTGTTTGGTTAACTGAAGTGTTTGGATAATTAAAGTTCACAGTACTGAAGTTCTACCGGTACGTGGACATGTCAACATGTATGTGTGTACGTTGTAATCATGTCATCGTGAAGACAAGTTGAAATACTCAACAACATCTCAAATCACACTATCTCAATTAACTGGGCTACGCAAGCTTTCATGTTGCATTACATTTTTATTAAAAAAAAACACCCTCACCTCAGCAATTGATAAACAGTTGTAACAATCATATTCTGTTTGTACTAAACCTGGTCACTAAGGAGCCCCCCCCCTCCTTCATCTGATGCAACATGCTCACTACAACGACATTTAGAAAAGGGCTTTCGAAAATAAAATTTGTCTGCATGAAAGCTGAGTTCTGATACGTCAAGCAACACCTGTGCTGAGTCGCACTCTCTCTCTCTCTCACTACTAGCGCACGATTAGTCAAACAGCTGGAAAATATTCCAACAGATGTAATTCAATCTATTGAATTAATCCAGACTTATGGAGGCATGGGTTGCCATGACAACAAGCACATCACATGGCGCTGGTTCTAATGCAGTAACACCTCCAAAGACGGTCACACGTGTATGCCATGCCCACCCGCACAGGAATGTATGCCTAGACATTTATAATTCAGCGAAGCAAGCGTAGCTGACTTACTAATGAGTCCGCGATATATATATGTGACCGTCTACAGGAAAGCCAGGCACAACGCGGCACCCTTCGAAAAATTTTTTTTTGCACTTACAGAGTTGCCGGCGTCCAGATATTGAGCTCTCCAAGTTTTATCGTCGTAGCTTAAGTCGTTCCCACTATAATAGACCTAACCGTTCCCTTCCGTCGGCTTGAAACAATACATTTTAAAGAAATCGATCGATCTTTTCTCGATATTTACGCACGCCGCGTTGTGCCCGGTTTTCCTGTAGACGGTCACATATATTATATAGGTCTAGGAATTGTTTTTGTTATTGCGTGGGCGTTACGTGTGCACATTTTCTCCTACGTGCTTGCGCGGGCCGGGTAACCTTCTTAGCAACATTTTGTTTTGTTTACCCGCCGTACGAAGTAGCGATGCCCAGTGAAACAAATTCTGCAAAAGAGAGACAAAACGTTAGAAACGCTAGGTCAAGAGCTTTGAGGGCGTTAGAAACTCCAGAAGAAAAGTTCATAAGGAGAGAGATAAGAAATGAAAAAGACAGGGCAAGGAGGAGGAGAGCTAAAACGAAACAGAAACAGGTAGCAAAGTAAAGAATCTTCTTTTTGAAAAGCCATTAAATGTTCCTAATTTATTTATTAGACTATTCCTGAGGATTACGGTACCAATCAACTTGATACAGCTGTAGACTCAACTACTCTTGAAGACACTGAAAATGCAGCCACACCATGTGAACAAGAAGCTAATATCCCCACTACGTTTTGTACTGCAAGAGTATTTTGTAGCCACACCAAGCATGCATGGAATAGCTGCAATTACAGGGAACATGCATCGCTCGCTTCGCTATTTTGTGCTATTAGAGCGCATCACTAGTAATTTGATAGCCAAAACCCTTGAAGTGTGTGTGTGTGTGTGTGTGTGTGTGTGTGTGTGTGTGTGTGTGTGTGTGTGCACAAAATGGTAGTCTTCTACCCATGGTCACCAAACTCGTTAAACCAAATACACTCCTTTGGTATGAAGGCTGCAAAACAATAAACATCCTTCAGTAATTGCTTTTTGACTTACAACATGACCTGCTCTATACACATACATACATATTTATACTGTACACTAACGTTATATATAATATACACGAACCTTGGCTCGACTTAATTAATACAATCTTAAAAATATCTCACTAAGTTTCACTTCAGTCTGCTCACCTCTTAGGCCAGCAGCTACAGCTGGGTTTAAATCCAGGAGTTCAGTTTGATAAAGAAACACCAAATGGAAGCCACAAATGGAATTGAAATAAAGTAGCCAGCAGGCAGGCAGCCACCCTTAATATCACTAACACACGCACCGTACAACAGCATGAGCTAGTTCTAGTAGCTCTAAAAGCTTCACTTAATCTTCCTCCCTCTCTCTCTCTCTCTCTGTATTTTGCCAGCAGAGCTATTGTCAACATTTCTCATTTTCCCAACATGCACAACCACACCTACCACTCCCATTGCCCCACTACTGGAAGGCCGTAACACCACACAACTTTCCCAACATAACTAGTGGGTGTGAGTTCTTTCTACTACAATCTCCTGACATAAATAGGGTATTTGTGTACTCCATTTTCCTTGCCTATATACCATACTCAACTCACACATTGTATATTGTTTCTCTTTATTAAGTTTCAATGCCATCACAAAACAGAACAACAAACAAACATCCCAATTAATACCCACCAAACTTACCCAATACAAACACAGAATAACTAGCTGTGCCAATACTGAAACAACCCTACTCTCTCTCTCTCCCTACACAACAACATGGACTACTAGCTAGTCAACCACAGTGTTATCTGCCCATTATCTCAGCTTGCTACACAAGGCAATGAGCCTATCACAGACAATACATACTCACACTTCAAAGCTCGTTTCAGTTCACAAATCAGAGACATCTCTTCCAATAGTAAACTTGAATAGCTGACAACAATAGTCCAAACTAAGTTAAGAGCCCGCACACTGCACTATGAGCTATGACTAGTGTGAATCAGAGTGCCACACCCTCCCTTCCATTCACTTACTTGACTCAATCAGCAAACAGTACTAAAAGCAATAAGGTTTTGGGGGTTTCTGTTTCCTAGTAGGCAGTGTCAACACACGCACACACTCACACGCCATACAACTCTGCTGGATGGAGTGACATAATTCAACTGACAAAGAACGAGCGCGCTCACACACATACACACGAGCACAAAGGCAGTGTTGTTACTACTGCACATGCCTAGAATGTTGCGAGATAGTCAAAGTGCTAATGCGCGCCATCTCTGTCATGGTATACAGAAAGAAATACCTGGGGCTGACACAATGGGACATCTGGTCATCTGTAAGCTATACAAAGACATATGTAACGGACACGAGAAAGAAAAGAAGGAGGGGCATCTGTGCTGGGGGGGGGGGGGGGGGGGGGGGGTTGTTATTTGGGGTCATGTGATTCTACATAAACATAGACAGCTGGGGCTGCAGTATTGAAGAGGTCAACTGAAAACTCACGGACTATTGACCAAAAGTCAGGTGACCTTGGGTGCCATGGTAACACTAAAAGAAAATCCTATGGTAAGGGGATTCAGCATTACTTGAGAAAAGAGTCTTGCATCTCTAACAAAAAAATAAATTCTATGCACATGTACAGACAGTGTAATGTAATGTACTGTACGTATGTACCATAAAGAAGTTCCAAATTAACCACACATTTCATTGAACTGCTACTGCAGGGTGAGAACAAGGCTAACAACGAGACAAAACCAAACAATAACAACAACTGGAGTAACAAACCAAACAATAACAACAACTGGAGTAACAAACCAAACAATAACAACAACTGGAGTTACAAACCAACAACTGGAGTAACAAACCAAACAATAACAACAACTGGAGTTACACAATAGTTAAATAGCCTTTCCTGTCGACTGCGTTATCCACCATTGTTGAATCACGTCATGTGCCATGAAGGAATTCAAATATAGCTTTTATCTAATATAACATCAACATTCCAAAAATAACATCAACAATCCAAAATGTTGCTCTTATGGTTTAAAAATGAGCGGCCAGGGTTTCATACAGGATTTTCAGTTTGGGGGGGGGACTTTACTTTGGCAATGCTCTGAGGCTAGCTGATTGCAACTTGAGCAATTTGATGAAAATAGCAGTGGAAGGGCCACCACTCAAAAATGCTTGCTTTGAAGAAATTGATGATGCGATGTTTTTAAAAGGAAAAATAGACGTATTGAACTTTAGAATTAAATGTTCTCAGTTGACTTGTTTTCTTCCTTCATTTTTTTTTTTGCTTGTTTTTTTTTTGTTGTTGTTGTTGTGTGTGTGTTTTTTATTGTAACTTTGCCAATGGCTAGTACAACTAAAATTTCTAATACTCTTAATTTTTTTTTGTGGGAGGAGAATTAGTTTACAGGAAAACTTCAGAGGCTTCACTTAGGGTGGGAAAATAGTCTTAATTTGGAGGATGAATTGAAGGGGGAGAAAGTAACTTCTACTAGAAGGGGAAACTTTGCTAGGGGAGGGGGGGCTTCTGCTAGACTTCTGGGATATCCCCCTTCCCCCCCCCCCCTCCCCTCTGTTCTGTATGAAACCCTGGAGCCCATTAACTTCTCGAAGGATGTGTAGTATCTATAGCTGTTGTTCGCCACTGGTGCTTTCTGGTGCTAGGACCATCGCTGGCTTAGATTGGTTTTCATTGTAGATCCAACTGTAGCTGATGGGAGGACTATGAAGTGTGGTTCTGGTTAGAGCAGTGTGCCTGTCAGAACTTTAGTCCGTCTTGCTCGTCAATACAAGTCTAATTTACGTACGAGATGTTTGGCACTAACCCCATTACTAGTTACGAGTAGAAGAAGCCTGTAACTTGCAGATACAGCTGTGCAAGACTTTCTAGCTAGAAATAGCAGTGAAGTGCTACTCCCATTTTACAGCCGTAAAGTGATACAGAATTCAGTATATTTTATGGATGGACAGTAATGAACAGACTAAGGAAACCCTAATTAGAGGAGACAGTAGATTGGAAGCAGTCATGAAATACAGCCTCATGTTGTCAGGTAGGAGAGAGTGGGCAGGATCAGTTTGTGCTGGCTTTAGTCACATTCCACACCACAAAATCAAGTTTATCACCTCCCAAATATATGTACATGTAGGTACTAATGGTGACAGAAAGTTAGTAGTAGGTAAAGGATATTTATTCAAGTTTAAAGAGCGTGTACCTTTATAAAAGGCAAAATCACTGAGCACTACCAAATGGAGGACTTCATTGAAGGGCACCAAACATGCAGGTGGAATTGGTGTATATAATAGCCACTGGTAGTATGGAAGCACGAAAGTGACTACTCAGATCTTTAAAGGCTTCATTTTTATATTTTCCTTGGTTTGCCTGGTAGCCACAGCTAATGCACAGCAAATTAGTCTTGATAAAGCTAATAAACTGGTAAGGTGATACAAAAAACTGTGAAGGAAACCTGGACACTTGTTCGTTGGCATTTTCACTCTATTATTAAACACACACCACATGATTACAGTTGGGACTGTCTGTTTATATGTACATATTTTAGAACGTCTGTCACTTTCTACAGTTTTCTCGGAACAACTGCATCAGTTGATCTGACCGTGCCTCGCTAATCACCTCAAAACTGAAATTAGAAATAATCAACATTGTCACGCTCATTGCAACACACAAACACACTCAGACAATATGCACAAACACACACACACACACACTTTTACAAAAAAAAATTAAATGCACACACACCACATACAACTACACATTCACACACACACACACACACACTCACACACACACACTTAAATATCTTCACCGGAACAATGAAGGGATCACTTATGAAATATTTCAGCTTTCACTGAGCAAAAGTACCTATCCTAGAATGGTGTAGAACTAACCCATGTCTTGTGTCTCATATACATATAACATGTGTACATGCATGCATGTGGATCAAGATGGACTGGCTGTTCTACAAACTCCACCCACCACTGCCTGTCAACAATGTACATACATACCTGTACCTTTGTTACATCTTTACAGTGTGTTCTGCTAGTTGCCAAGTCTCTGTGTGTGTGTGTGTGACTGTGTGTGTGTGTGTGGCTGTGTGTGTGTGTGTGTGTGTGTGTGACTGTGTGTGTGTGTGTGGCTGTGTGTGTGTGTGTGTGTGTGTGTGTGACTGTGTGTGTGTGTGTGGCTGTGTGTGTGTGGCTGTGTGCGTGTGTGGCTGTGTGTGTCTGTCTGTCTGTGTGAGTGTGCGTGTGGCTGTGTGTGTGTGTGTGTGTGTGTATGTGTGTGTGGCTGTGTGGTGTAGTGGTTGTGTCCTTGGATCAGGGCCTGAGGTTCTGAGTTCATGCCCAACTCGGGCAATTTTCCATCTGCCTCCCACCAGCCCCACCAGTCTGATTTGGTACCTGGCATTTGCTGGGGTGCAAATTCAAGGCCTTTTCTCATGCAAAAAGCAATGGTCCAGGTGGGACTTCGGGTGCCCACACCACTTGCTGTGAGGAAAGGTCAGTTCTCCTGCGAGTTCCTAGCCCGGCTCCAGGAGCTTTGCTTGCACGGCTCACAGTGCCCGCTTAGTGCACAGGCATCCTGGCTCTGCCAGGTGTGTATGAACCGCCCAGCAGCAGCAAGACAAATTGCATTTTTGCATTTGTGTGTGTGTGTGTACAATATCATCTATAACCTGATGCAAGTACACAGTGTCTGTTGCCACATGTTGTGTGCAGAAAATGCTATATACGAAAGTGCGACAAATCTATACTTCTACTACATAAACAGGCTATACACAGTGTACTTATAATATTGGTTCCTGTTAGAACCACTTATCGCAAATTACTTAAAACAACGGTTCACTTTAACCAATCATCACAACTACAGAATTAACATAATTCCAGCAAGTAAATGAGTTATGTTGTATGTGTATTTGAATCAGGAAATAAACTATTGGTGGGTTTGTGCACAATAGCTAGTGAGCATGCCTAGTAGCTGTGAAACATTAAATGCATAATTGCACTTGGTTACTTATTGCACACTTTATAGTTTCATGTACCATGCCAAACATACGATACTCTAGTATCCATGTATGTATATAATACACACATGTACATACACATGTGAGCATCAGAGCACTACAGCTACAATGACACATGTATGAGTGGGTTGTTTTCAAAAGCCCTGCCATAGCAAAAAAAAAAACAAAAAAAAAAAAAATCTAAAAAAGTCCCTTTCTAGTTTGTCCCTCTACCTCTAGTGTTTACCTGGACTGAGGGGTCAAAGTGTATTCGCCATGGCTCTTTAGGAGTGACACATTCCATTTGATGTATGAAAAAGTAAACATGAAGTCAACGTGTTTAAGTCCGTCTCAAAGCTCGCCACCGCTGTGACATTCTGTGACTCTTTGTTGTTGTTGCTTGTTTACTCAACTGTACTGTACCTACTCTGTACTTACTTGCTTACTGGTATAACACTCAACTCAAAACTTTGTATTATCAACACAACGAATAACAGAAAAGGAACAAGGTGTGGCCTTAAGAGTTTAATGTAAGGTTACACCACGACGTGGAGGTTGGTATGGAATTTACACAGCCGAGGGCTTGAGGTCCGAGGTTAGTGTAAACCCTGTACCGACCAAACACAGAGGGTTGCAACTGACTCGTACCGTCTGTGGCTCTAGGCTACAGGAACACACAAAAACTATTTTTGATTGGATGGTTTGTTTATTTATTACCTCCTAGACGGTGGGTATGAAATACAATATTCACCGCGAATTGAGCAATCTGATTGGACGGTTTGAACGGTACTAATATATGTAAGGATTTCAGACAGAGCTAGGGTGTCCTGAGATCCCCACCCCCAATTTTAGGAAAATGAATTCTATGTGTTCTGTTGTGCAGTGACAGGACACTGATTAGTGTGAAGTATACACACATATAGGCATGTGCATCAAAGTAGAATGGGTTTTTAAAATGGGTGTGGCTAAGTACAGCAGGATTTCCCATTTTCAGCATAAGTCCTGTATGACACCTCCTCACTCACACCCACACACACACACACACACACACCTCTCAGAGAAGTTGAACGATTAGGCATGGCTTTCATCCCTAGAAATTAACCACACAACCAACTAACTCATGAAATCCCACACAGGTAAGGTGACACCTGGCAGAAGCTTATGTCGTCATGCTCATGATAAATGAATACATACATAGCTGGAGGTTATACATGTTATGTAACATCAGTGTTTCATCCAGACATTCTTGCAAGGGGGGGGGCAAAATAGAGTTTTGAAAATGTAAGGGGGGGCGGGCGGCACTGGTCACCATGGGAGTGAAATAGAATTATTGGAAGGCCTATGTCCTACATTAAAAAAACATAATCTTATCTAATGAGGTCTGCATATGTCAGATCCTGACAAGTTAATTCAGCTACTCATTTTCACCTCCACCGTCTAGCAATTTTCAGTCAACTGTGACATTCACTATTTAGATGCTTTTCACACACTATTCAACTCTGACTCTCACCTCCCCTTAGGTTTATCACACGTTGATTCACACTTACGGTTGCTGGCTGGCTATAAAAAGGCCAGCCCTCAGCTCACCGTAGCAGTTGTTGAGTTTTGATCTATACAGATTCTACAACTTCCAGAACCAGAACTCTAAGCACTCGTAGTCCCTGACAGCTTAAGATAGTCTCAAATGGATATTCGCTCTTTCTTCTGTGGTGCAAGCTCTTCAAAGTCACCTGGCCACTCAAGTAGCAGTGACACAGAAGATAAAATTGACAGCAATCAATCTGATACTGAGTTTTTGGAGCCAAGTCCTGCCAAGAAAAGATTAATTGTCCATGAGAAGCATGCAAAGGAAAGATTAACTACACATGAGAAAAGCAAGAAAATCACTGCAAGCAGTCGAAAATACAACAAAAAATGGGAAGAGAGCTTCAATTGGCTGATGTTTGATAAAAATTTCCAAGGAGCTTTTTGTAAGGTTTGCAGGAAGAGAGGAATTTCTCTTCAAAGAACAGGAGGAACATGGATCTCAAAACCTTTCACGAACTGGAAGAAGGCAATAGAGAAGATGAAAATTCATGCAAAGAGTGATATTCACCTCCTATCATGTGAAGCAGAGATGGCTGCAGCTACAGCACTACAAGAAGGGTCAGTCATTCAGCAACTCCAACAAATTAATGATGAGGAAAAGTTGAAGAACAGAATGGCCATTAAAGCTCTAATTCGTTGCACCCATTTTCTAGCTCGTCGCCACATTCCCCACACAACAAATTTTGATGAACTTATTGATCTAATCGTAAGTTGTGGTGCAGAAGATTTAAAGGGGTTCCTTGAAAGAGCTAGATTAAATGCAACCTACACATCTAAAGTTGCTGTTGTTGAATTTGTTGAGGCAGTTGGCTTATGGGCTGAAGAATGTTTACTGAAACGGCTTCGCCAAGCTTCCCATTTCAGCATAATGGCAGATGAGTGCACTGATGTGACGACCACAGAAGAGCTTTCAATTTTCTTCCGCTGGGTGAACATGGACGGTCAACCTGTTGAGCACTTCTTGGATATAGTTCCATTGAAAGCTACTGATGCAAAGACTATTTATTCTGCCCTTGTTGAATTCATGAAAGATAAAAACATACAGATTAGCAAGCTGGTGGGTATGGGATTCGATGGAGCAGCTACTTTCTCTGGGAAACACAATGGTGTGCAGAGTCTCCTGAAGAAAATTTCACCTCATGCACTTTTCGTACACTGCCATTGCCATTTGCTACAGCTAGCATGCGTTCAAGCAGCTAATGCTACCAGTGGGATAAAACATGTGTACATCACACTCACCACCCTCTGGAAATTTTTCCACTATTCTCCTAAGCGAGCTGAGAGTCTCAAAGCAGTACAGCAGGTGCTTGACTTACCTGAGCTGAAAGTTGTGAAACCATCATATACTCGCTGGCTGTCCCATGAACGCTGTGTGAAGGCAGTCAAAGCTAGCTACAGTGCAATTGTGACTGCTCTAAACAATATCTATGAGCAGACACATGCACCTGAAGCTCTAGGTATCAGTAAAGCCTTATGTAGGCCCTCAACTTTAGTGGCCATATACCTCCTTGATTATGTTCTGCCACAAGTGGCGAAGTTGAGCAGAGCTCTCCAGACTGAGAGAATAGACTTGACAGCTATCACCCCTCTTGTTGATGCCACTCTCAATACACTTGATGATGCCATGTTCCCTGCTGCTAACTGGGTATTAGAACTGATGGATGCAAAGAATGAGATCGAAGAAGTCACTGACATCACGTTAACCACGGAAAGCATTGCTACATTCCAAGGACAAGTGGCTGAACCGTTTATCAGGATGCTGAAGGCAAACATATCCAGCAGATTTATTTCACAAGATATTGTCTCCTCATTTGGCATCTTTGATCCGAAGAAAGTGCCAGCTGCTGACTCTTCTGACTTCCATACATATGGTGAGGACTTAATAAATGTACTATTAGCTCACTATGGTGCAGAGCTGCCTGCTAAGACTGCTGGTGGAGATGAATACACCAAAGAAGCTCTTATTTCCTGCGAAACCCGAGAGGAGTGGAAAACATTTCGAAGCTACTTATCGAAGAAGCCGAAAGGTAACCTGCACTTGCAGTTGAAAGAGCTCACCACAAGTGATATGCTTAGTGAAAATTTTCCAAACATTAGCACCCTGGCAAACATATGTCTATCTATCCCTGTCAGCACTGCTTCAGTGGAAAGGAGCTTCTCCAAAATGAAACTAATTAAAACACGAATTCGAAATCGAATTGGGCAATCACAATTATCCTATTTGATGAAAATAGCCATGGAGACACCCGAGACGCTCTCATCTACACAATTAAATGACATTATTACAGTATGGAACAAAAAACCTAGACGAATTGCTGTGTGAATATTGTTTATTATTAATTTGGTTTATATTTTTCTCTTAATAAATATCGGTTCTTTCAAAAGGGTGGGGGGCACTTAGAATCCAAGGGGGGGCATTTAGAACCCAAGGGGGGGCAAATGCCCCCTTTCGCCCCCCCCC
>WLWD01002487.1_pt1 | contig 14383 bp, 8 predicted proteins | sample 6712731 | NCBI WGS metagenome assembly WLWD01 (sample SAMN12718690, study PRJNA576275) | sponge metagenome | isolation source: marine sponge | host: Mycale hentscheli | place: New Zealand: South Island, Marlborough, Capsize Point | collected 2014-11-01
TTCTGTATTGAACTGATGTATTGTGGACCTCTATCCATATTGAACTAATATAATTGTGTACCCTTTTCCTATTGAAACTTTTATAACTTGTGACCTTTTTCCGTACTGAAACTAAATTGTGTACCTTTTCCATATTGAACTAATATATTGTGGACCCTTTTTCGTATTGAACTTATGTATTGTGGACCTTTTTCCGTACTGAACTAATGTATTGTGGACCCTTTTCTGTATTGAAGTAATGTATTGTGACCCTTTTCCATATGGAACTAATATGTTGTGGACACTTTTCCGTATTGAACTAATGTATTGTGGACCCTTTTCTGTATTGAAGTAATGTATTGTGGACCCTTTTCCATATTGAACTTATATATTGTGGACCCTTTTCCATATTGAACTTATGTATTGTGGACCATTTTCCGTACTGAAGTAATGTATTGTGGACACTTTTCTGTACTGGTATTGTGGACCCTTTTCTGTATTGAACTAATGTATTGTGGACCCTTTTCTGTATTGAACTAATGTATTGTGGACCCTTTTCCACATTGAACTTATATATTGTGGACCATTTTCCGTACTGAAGTAATGTATTGTGGACACTTTTCTGTACTGGTATTGTGGACCCTTTTCTGTATTGAACTAATGTATTGTGGACCCTTTTCTGTATTGAACTAATGTATTGTGGACCCTTTTCTGTATTGAAGTAATGTATTGTGGACCCTTTTCCATATTGAACTTATATATTGTGGACCTTTTTCTGTACTGAACTAATGTATTGTGGACCCTTTTCCGTATTGAACTAATGTATTGTGGACACTTTTCTGTGTTGAACTAATGTATTGTGGACACTTTTCTGTGTTGAACTAACATACTGTGGACCCCTTTCTGTATTGAATTAATGTATTGTGGACCCTTTTCTGTATTGAAGTAATGTATTGTGGACTCTTTTCCATATTGAACTAATATATTGTGGACACTTTTCCGTATTGAACTTATGTATTGTGGACACTTTTCCATACTGAACTATGGACACTTTCTGTATTGACTAAAGTATTGTGGACCGCAATCCATATTGAACTGATATATTGTGGACCATTTCCAACTAACATATTGTGGACCCTTTTCCATATTGAACTTATATATTGTGGACCTTCTATCCATATTGAACTTATGTATTGTGGACCTTTTTCCATATTGAACTTATATATTGTGGACCCTTTTCCATATTGAACTTATATATTGTGGACCATTTTCCGTACTGAACTAATGTATTGTGGACCCTTTTCTGTATTGAAGTAATGTATTGTGGACCCTTTTCCATATTGAACTTATATATTGTGGACCTTTTTCTGTACTGAACTAATGTATTGTGGACCCTTTTCCGTATTGAACTAATGTATTGTGGACACTTTTCTGTGTTGAACTAACATACTGTGGACCCCTTTCTGTATTGAATTAATGTATTGTGGACCCTTTTTTCATATTGAATGGGTATATTGTGGACCGCAATCCATATTGAACTGGACACTTTACCGTAGTACCGTAGTGAACTAATGTATTGTGGACCCTTTTCCATATTGAACTAATATATTGTGGACACTTTTCTGTACTGAACTAATATATTGTGGACCCTTTTCCGTATTGAACTAATATATTGTGGACACTTTTCCATATTGAACTTATATTTTGTGGACTTTTTTTCCATATTGAACTAATGTATTGTGGACACTTTTTTGTATTGAACTAATGCATTGTGGATCATTTTCCGTATTGAACAGATACCTCTATATTGAAGTAATATATTGTGAACCCTTTTCCGTATTGAACTAATGTATTGTGGACACTTCTGTATTGAACTAATGTATTGTGGACCCTTTATCCATATTGAAGTGTAATATATTGTGAACCGTTTCCATATTGAACTAATGTATTGTGGACCCTTTATCCATAATAAAGTATATTGTGGACACTTTTCTGTATTGAACGGTTATATTGTGGACCGCAATCCATTTTAAACTAGTATATTATGGAGCCTTTTCCTTATTGAACTTATAATTTTGTAGACCCTTTTCCATATTGAACTTATGTATTGTGGACATTTTTCCATATTAAACTTAAGTATTGTGGACTCATTTCCATATTAAACTAATATATTGTGGACCCCTTTTATGTATTGAACTAATTGTATTGTGGATACTTTTCCGTATTGAACTGACATGTGGACACTTCTCTGTATTGAACTAATATATTGTGAACCCTTTTCCGTATTGAAGTAATATATTGTGGAGCCTTTTCCTTATTGAACTTATATATTGTGGACCCTTTTCCATATTGAACTTATGTATTGTGGACCTCTATTCATATTGAACTTATGTATTATGGACCTTATTCCATATTGAATTGATATATTGTAGACCACAATCTATATTGAACTAATATATTGTGGACCCTTTACCGTATTGAACTTATATATTGTGGACCATTTTCCGTACTGAACTAATGTATTGTGGATCCTTTTCCATATTGAACTTATATATTGTGGACCTTTTTCCATATTGAACTAATGCATTGTGGACACTTCCATATTGAACTAATATTTATTGTGGACACCTTTTCCATAAACTAATATATTGTGGACCTTTTTCCATATTAAACTAATATATATTGTGGACACTTTACCGTACTGAACTAATGTATTGTGGATACTTTTCCGTATTGAAGTAATATATTGTGGACCTTTTTCCATATTGAACGGATATATTGAGGACCGCAATCAATATTGAACTAATATTATATTGTGGAGCCTTTTCCTTATTGAACTAATGTGTTGTGGACCCTTTTCCATATTTAACTTATGTATTGTGGACACTTTTTCCATATTAAACTAATATATTGTGGACCCTTTTATGTATTGAACTAATTGTATTGTGGATACTTTTCCGTATTGAACTGACATTGTGGATACTTCTCTGTATTGAACTAATATATTGTGGACCCTTTTCCGTATTGAAGTAATATATTGTGGACCCTTTTCCATAGTGAACGGATATATTGTGGACCGCAATCCATATTGAACTAATATATTGTGGAGCCTTTTCCTTATTGAACTAATATATTGTGGACCCTTTTTCTTATCGAACTTATAATTTTTTGGACCCTTTTCCTTATTGAACTAATATATTGTGGACCTCTATTCAAATTAAAGTAATATATTATGTACCCTTTTTCTTATTGAACTAATATATTGTGGACCTTTATTCAGAGCGGTAAACAATTCAATATTAGGATGCTACGGTAATGATCGCTTAACCAGAGGATTCTGTTTAGTGAAGTTTGGGTTGGGGTCGAACAAAGAGCTAACGCAAAAAATAGGAGAAAGTCAAAGTATACTAAATGACATACGTACATCCAAACATATAAATAAACAAACATCCCCGATTTTCAATTGTGTTACCTCTGTAAGTGTCTCGCTCGCTCGCCGACTAAATATTTGTGTAGTATAATTATTTGTCTTAATTTTAAGTTAGGTTTTATCTGTGTAGTCTAATGCAATTTCATTTTGTGTGTGTTTATGTGTTCAGAATTTTGAAGGGGACATTGTGGATGTTGTGAATACTATCTGAAAGATTTATATCGGGAATAGGATGCAAGCGTCAAGTATGAAGTTCTGTTTTCACCGGAGAACTCTTCATGCAGTGACAACAATGATCAAGCAATATTCACACAGAATCTTTATTTTATTGGACGAAGTGATTTCTTTTTTCATTATGTTTCAAAAATTTTATGGTGCAAGATTTTTTTTTTTGTGGTCATTATACTTTTGTTTTACGTATGATAAATATTTGAAATACATAGGCAATATGAAAGATATATGCAGGCTGTCTACTATTGTTATAACCAGTGTAGTATACTTTTGATATACTTAAGTTATACATATGCGTAGTATACTTTTGATATACTTAAGTTATACATATGGTATACATATGGTTTACATATGGTTTACACCAGTAGTATACTTTTGTTATATCAATGTTATACACACCTGTGTAAACCGGTACCTATACATAGGAGAAACACTGGTGTATACTAGATGAGTGACCCTGGTGTTTCTCATATGTATAACAAAGTTATCCTTATGTTATACACCGGTGTATACTGAAGTATTTGCATGGTGAATAAGAGCTGACTGCGACGCGTTTTCTCAAAAACAGACCTAAAAAAAAAAAAAAAAAAGAAAGAAAAAAAAACAGAAAAAAAAAACCGGCCCTGTAAAGGTCTTATGTTGTGAGTGAGTTCATCCTGTAATCACAGGGTTAATTGTCAGTATCCTTTTTGTGCATGCACGTTAAGGGATATTTGCTGGTCTACTTCGCGTGTGGGGGTTAACTTTTTCCTTGAAAAAATTCGCGAGCTATTATATTTTGGCTAACAGGAAACCTATAAAAGCAGAGCTTCTGAAGGGTGTGCTAAAGTATCTGCAACAGCACGATGAAGTTAAACAAATATACAAGGGAAGTGTCATTTTTGTTTCTTTGTTTGGTGAGTGAAGAGGTAGAATTTAGTTTGATAACAAACATTTATTTTACACACGTTTATTGTAGCCTTTAGTATTCTGTGGAAACTTTGAAATGTCCACATTTTTCTATCATTACTCAACTCTTGAAGAGTACTGTAATGACACTATCATTCTGGAAAGAATTACTTTCCTAGAGACAGCTACTAATGCCAGCAAGTCCACTATTGCAAACCAAGCCACTTCAGGAATGTGTATGAAGCACTTCAGTATTGGAACTGAAAAGATGCTTGAAGATAGAGAAAACCCTTATGTGATAAAATTACCAGAAAATAGAATGGTAAGTCATTCTTTAAAATGACCACATTTTAAACTTGTAAAAAAATATTGCTATGTAGCACCCAAAGATAAGTTAGTGATAAAACGAACATCACATGAGGCCAAAATTCTTCATTCTTGTGCAGTTGAGTGTGCTCGGTATTATTGGTTATCATAAAGAGAATAAATAAAATACGAGTATTGAAGGAACATTTCTGAAGATTTATTCTGCACTGGTGTTGTGTTAGCTGCTAGCAACACCCAGTCTTGTGACACTGTGCTAAAAATATTCCAAAACATAGTAACTAGCTGCAGAGCTGAAAAAAAAATTAAAATTTTTTAAAAATACCTCAGCAATGGCCAAGTATCAAGTTTCATGAATCAATAAAAATATTTGGCATATCATTTCATATATATGCTTAGGATGATTGAATGAGGTCTATCAAATTACATTGTGCAATGTTGTAGGGAATTATGGTATTCCTGGAAGCTATGACTTCACGGAATAGGGTACCTAATAAAACGCCCGGACCTGAACTGTGGTAGAGCTCATATGAAATCTTCAGTGACTAAATTGAATTAAACTATAAATAGAATTCTGGGAATTCTGCTCAATCACAAGTTGTTAATGCATACATTTTTATTTCACTGTAGGGGATGTTTGTTGAGATAACATACAGGAACTGGAACAAGACGGAAAACTACACAATAGTGGTGAATTTGACATCTTTAGTTATGGATAGCTACATATCTCCCAGGCGATACACTGACTTGGATGGACAATTTGCACTAGACATAAGTTTTCAGAGAAGATGTGCTGATAATATGATTGGACAAAACTGTGATGAGAGTAAGTTGCATTCAGTGACACACTCTCTAGAAAAATATTAGAGAATTTTTCAGTATAGCTATGTATATGTACTGAAGTAACAGAAAAGCTTATTTTTTTACTAATTTAACTCACAAAATATGAGAGAAATATTATACTACAGAATTTCAAAAACTATGTTTGTAACTCTTAAACTTCTTGATAATAACATTGCATTTTTGTACTGTAAGCTAAGCATATGACGGTAATTATTATATTCATTTATTTTTTGTATCACAGAACTTCCAATATCCGTATTTGAGAAAGCAGTGATTGCGCTATCTGTCATTCTGGTGGTTCTGTCAATATTGGTGGTAGTAGTGGCTGCAATTGTAATGCGCAAAGTGCAGATAAAGATGGCCCAGCGTGACTGTAGACCCAAGTGGTTTAACCGATATTTCATTGACCCCAGACAGAGCAGAAAGGAACAACGTGAAGATGTTGAAAGCGGAGGCGGCACTAGCATACGGTCACGGCTACACACTCGACTGACTCTAATTAATGGTTCCCTCTATTTCTGGAAGCCAGCTGGAAATGATCGCAATGAAATGGCAAAGAAGTCCGCCAAAGGAGAGGCTGCGGCTAAACAAGACGACCCCTATGAAAATGATTATGATTTAATTGGGAGTGATAAAAAGGCAGCAAGGACATTATCACTGCACAAGAAAGATCATATTTATGAAGATTGTGACACAGAAGGCATACTACAAGACACACCTGGAAAACTGTCTAAAGTGCACGGTTCTATTGAAAATATCTATGAAGAGCACGAAACTAATGGAACAATTCTATCACTTTCACACCTTCCTTCTTTTAAACCTACTGAAACCCAAGAGCAAGTGGGCAATGATACAGAAGTCATAGTTACTGGTCAAGAGAGCGAAAGTGAACAAATGATTCATGAGGCAACACAATCAGATGAGGTTTCTGGCAAAAAAGTGAAGCCAGAAAAGAAGTCTAAGCAAAAAAAACTAGATAAAAAACAAAAAAAGATGCTGAAAGACAAAAGTACCAAGTCTAAAAGTCCCAAGAAAAAAGACAAAGCAAAGAAAGATGCAGCAAAAGATACTACAGAAGACACTGTAGTGGAAAATGTTGGAGCAGATGTTGATGTAACTAATGTTCAAGCAAAAGTTTCAGATGAAGAAGATAGTAAGAAATTGGAAATCTCTTCAGAGGCAGTAAATACAAAACCGGAACAACCCAGTAGCATGGAAAAGAAGATAGTGAAACTTGAACAGCAGACAAGCAAACAATACAGTGTTGTAGCTGAATTAAACCCTCAACAAGAAATGGAGCAAGGGATAATAGCAACAGCAGAAACCTCCACATCTCCAAGCAGGAACAAACCTAAGCCTTCTGCCAACATTCAGAGCTTGATTGGTGGACTGGATGGTCAAATCTCACCTGCCAAGTCGGCAAATCGGTTCAGTTATTTGTCTGGTGGATCAGCAAATGCTGAGACTTCTGAGGAAAGTTCAGTTGTTAAAAATTCCAAGCAAACCACTACTAAACCTGATGAGGGAAAAGCCACTTCTACAACAGAGACTGATACTCCTAAAACTACCTTTGGAGAAAAGCTCAAAGCTAATATTGGCAAGGTTTTTCGCTCAAGAGAGTCAGCAAATTTAGATGAAATTGTGAGATCAACCGACGGGAAAGCTAAGAAGCAGAGCTTAGTTCCAACACAAGAAGAAATTGTCAACTCAAAGGCACAAATCGAGGCAGTGGAAAACAAAAAATCACCACAGTCTAAAGAATATCATGAGTCAAAAGGAACAGAAGAGGTTGAGGGTAAAGATGGTTATGTGGATATCTCAGTTATTACTCGCAGAAAGACTGAAAAACGTGTAGACTCTCCTGACCATGATAATGACGGTTACATGAAAACCACACCCTCATCAACAGGCTTAGTTCTTCCTGTGAAGACAGAAATGGATGATGACGTACGTACGAAACCTAATATGGCATACGCTGCAGAGAAATTCGGCAAAGAAACTCAAAGAGGTGCTTCAACACCTGGAGATTATGACTATGTTTCAGATAAATCATTTTTTAAATTCAGAAAGCCCCAATGACCTGCAGTATTTTTCTTGTTTTGTAATTGTTTTCCCCTTATTATTTTAGTTCATTGACACTTGTGCTGCTAATTTTGTTACTATACTTATTTGACTACAATGTATCCTTTTTTTGCTGCATATTATATGCCATTAGTTGGACAAAAAGAAGCAACTGCAAGAAATAATGTTTTTTGCAAGAGTACTGGTAATTATTAAAAGCTTCACAATGTAGTGGAAATAGTGGCTATCAATCGCCTGCTTTATGTTGGGTTATGAAATAATATAGAAAAGATAATTTGAAAATGGTTGAACTAAAGGTTAAAAATATGAAAATATCAGCATACACATGTTCTACGGGAATGGCTGAAACAGCTCTGCACACACACACACACACACACACTGCATTCCATAACCCACTTCCTGTCACTGTATTATAAGTAAGGAAGGAAAGTTAAGGGAGTATTGGGAGAAGGATGAAGATTGAGGGAGGTGAGAGAGAGGGAAGGAGAGGGAAAGTGAAGTTGATTTATTCCCCTTAGCAAATTTGGTTCAAAATGTACTTAATGACACCCTATTTCTCAATATAAATCCCAGCTCAAACTATGTACCTTGTAGCGAAAAAGATGATCAAAGCAATGAAGATTAGCTGTGTAGTCTTAGGCTCTGTTATATAATACCAACTAATATCTGTAGCATCTACCACTTTCATACACTATAGTAACATAATGATATATTTATGCAGGTTCACTATTATACTCTATATTTTGGTCAGTTTTATTGTTGTACTGTGTCTCCAAGTTAGTCATATACATGGTTGGATCCCTGAGCTCTCCAGGATTAGTCTTTTCTAGCATTTAATGCAACTTTTCTTATTGTCCCTTTATAATAATAGCAAATTGTCTCGCTCTAACTGCCAATATCTTAAATACAACTTAACCCCACGTTTTGACTTATTGCATAAGTCCTCTTCAGGGATCAACTGAGGTTGAACTGTCAGTGATGATATACCTTTATATTATACTATTTTTCAGTGCTAATCTTGAACAGGGTAAGGTAAGACTATTGTGTGAGTTAGTATTGCTAAATAGGAAGTGGCTGAAGTTCGTCAGATGATCAGAAGTGTGACTATAGATGTTACATGTATACTAGCACATGTGAATAGAAGACTTTAGTTTTACACAGCTGTAATTGTAGCATTCAAGCCCATAAAATAAATTGTAATTTTTTTTTGCATGAGAAACAGGAAGTGTAGTAATAACAATATATAAACATGAAATATGCTATATTAATAATAGTAAATAAACTTATCTACATAATTATTCAAAGTAAAACATCTGCATGCCAAAGAAAATAGCATAGCATAGCATAAGCCACCTATTATTGACCTATATGTACTTTAGTAGTGTTGGTGGGGCGTAAATCCACCACACATTTGTATGTAGGTAAATGTCGAAGTACCAGATCTCAAGTTTACTCCCGTGAGCAGTAATTGGTAGATAGGTTGGTTAGTATACAACCGCTGACTGTTAATACAAAATTATTTTCTTACAATACCTCAATGAACAGTACTATCAGTATAAGCCATTCAGACTGTCCAAATGACCAGTAGCTCCCGACAAAAACATTCCACTTAGAAACTGCAACTTGGTTTTTCGTCTGGTAAAGCGTTCTCAATGGTCTGGCGTCGCTGACCCTTACCTTTCCTTGTGTTAGTGGGCGGGGGAGGAAAGGATCGACAACGCCAGACTAACCCCCAAATTCTCCGCCCTCTCCCAAGCAAAGAAGGTAAAGGGTCGATTACGTTACTACTATAAGTGGGCGTGTACCTTGTTTATTTGACTTCGAGGGACCTACTACAGTACAAACTCCCTTTCGGCTGGATTTATAAGTTTCGGAGCTCGGAGTAGATATCTGGCTATACTCTTTGAGGACTCTAAATCATGGCTAGAAGACCAGGGTGGTCTCGAACCTTTAGAAAAGATTCGAAGCTGCAACAGTATTTCTTAGACCAAGTGATACCTACAGGAAAGACACTTGGAACAGGTTCATATGGCTCAGTGCTAGAAGTAAGTGGAGAGTTCTAACCTTATCAAGTATTTCAAAATGAAATCTAGGGAAGTTTATATTTCTTATATAAAAAATTAGCTTACAAGTAATTAGCTATGATTTCAAGGAACTATGTTTCCACATGAAATGAGAGTTTAATGAACAATCATACTGAATTTGTAAAACATTGTTTAGCTATTATAACCCATTGCTATTTCAGGTAAAATACAGCAAGGTTTTGTGTGCTGCCAAGCGTATGCACGAACTATTACTGGATCATGGTAATGAAGGAGTTAGAGAGACTGTAGACAGATATCAACGAGAATGTCAACTCATGGCAGGTCTCCGACATCCTAACATAACACAGTTCCTTGGTCTGTGTTTCCTTGAGGGATCAGAGCTACCTCTACTGGTGATGGAGAGACTAGAAATGAGTGTGGACGACCTCCTGGAGTGTGCCCCTAATATTCCACTTGCAGTCAAGATCTCCATTCTTACAGACACAGGCAGCGGTTTAGTTTACTTGCATAGTCGAGGACCTCCAATAGTCCACAGAGACCTGACTGCGAGGAACATCCTCCTCACATCATCTCTGACAGCTAAGATCACTGACATGGGAAACTCTCGCATGGTAACTTTAAAACCAACACAACTAGCCCAAACACTCTCAAAGAATCCGGGGACCACTGTGTACATGCCACCAGAGGCTCTCAGCGAGAGCCACAGATATGGCCCATCTCTAGATGTGTTCTCATTCGGACATCTTGCCCTCTACATACTGACACAGGTAAAACAAACTTGAGTAGGCAACATAATAATATTAGTGCAAAGCTATTCAATATTCAATTAAAGATATCTATGGTATTATGTTATATCAAGTATGGACTTCACCGTCCAATCAAGTTAATATAATACTAGCACGTGCAGATTAGTTAGATAGGTATTTTATCAGGTGTTGTAGTCTGTGCCTAGCCAAACACAGCAAATGCAGAGACTCCTGTTGACACTATATATTTGTGACCGCACTCGTTTTTGCTATTTTTTTCTGTTGGCTTTGTTTAACTCTTTCTCATGCACTGTTATTTGTTTCATGAGTTTTGTTTATGTAACTCTATTCACCATTGCCTAGTTTTTTCCTCATTCAATATTGTATACAGTAATTTAATTGAGTGTTTGCACACTGAAAGTTACTGCAGTTTTGTGCCCATGCAACCCTAATATACTACTTAATTAACGTCTGAGCAAGTCCTTTGTGTTTTCCTCCCTACCCTAAGCTTTGTGCTCAGAGTTATGCCGGAACAGTTGTACCATTATCCCCATAGGTGGTGAACTAAGCATAATAATAATATTAGTACTGAATGTATTGTGATAGTTTTAATTGACAATAGCACACAAATCAATTGATTAATTTCAATAATTGGTTATAGGTATTTCCTGGAGAGCTGCTATTGGCTACACGTTCAGATCCACACAATCCTGGCCGACTTTTTGGTCGCTCTGAAGTAGAGCGTCGTGAGGTGTACATGAAGAAGTTGGAGAATCTGTTATTGGAATCTCATCCTATTCTAGTAGAGATGGTGACTAATTGCCTGCACAATACTCCTCAAACAAGACCTACTGCTGAGCAACTACTGGAGACACTAACACCAGTACAGGATGCAATGGAGAACATACATGGAGGGAGTCTGGGGAGGACCATCAACATAGTCAATGTGTTATACATGAAGAAGACTAAAGAAAAGAATAAAAGAATAAAAGAACTCGAGGTAATGTCGATATGTGAACTACAATCATTTGTTAAATCTACCAAATAGTTATTACTATAATTATGATACTTCAGTTGTCACACCGAAACCTATATTATTTGACATTCTCTTTTTTTCATTTTCTTTGTGTTTGACGAGTTGAATATTATTTGCCATGTCAAATTTTTTGCCATACTATATATTTATATATTGTTTGTTTTAAATGTTGTGTTTCATTTAATGTTATATTATTAGATTTCTGAAAATAGATTAGAAACAGAAAATAAAGAATTGAGTGAAGAAAATACAAAGCTAGAAAGTGACAAAAAGATGCTTGAATCTGCAAATACACAACTTATTGAAGAGAAACATCAATTGGAGACAAGTGTCATGCAAGTACAGGCAGAAAGCAATCAACAGAAGACTGAGAACAATCGACTGAAGACTGAGAACCATCAACAGAAGAGCCAGATTGCAGCTGAAAGAATTCAGTTAGAATCTGATCACAAAGAAGAAAAGCTCCATCTAGTATCTCGCCATCAAAGGGAGAAACAAATTCTCCAATCTGAAGTGGAGCGACTAACAAAGGAACTTGAGCGTATCACCACAGTGTCTATTAGCAAGAAATCATTGGTAAGTATTTTGCATTCATATAAAGTGTCTTCTTATATTTTATCAAGAGCACTGATTACTCTAGGTCTAATAAGTTTTAATGATAAAGTGTAAGATGGATTGGTTATGTCATGATAGTCTGCGAATTGAGTTTAAAGATTAAAAGGAGACACACTAGGATTGTCAGGATTTTTTGGCTACTCTTCCAGCTGTACACATAACATATATATATATTATTGGCGAGCGAGCGTAGTGAGCGAAACACTTACAGCGGTAACACAATTGAAAATCGGGGATGTTTGTTCATTTATATATGTGTGTGGACGTACGTATGTCATTTTGTACTTTGACCTTCTTGTATTTTTGTGTTAGCTTGTTTGACCCCGTCCCAAACTTCACTAAATAGAATCCTCCGGTTTAACGATCATTACCCGTATTTTCCTAAAAATTGAATTGTTTACTGCTCTGAATTCTTAGTTAAAACTCAAAAGCTTAACGAAGTTCCATTTCTATTCGTGTTAGTGGCAGTGATAAGTTCATATGCTATTTGTCACAGTTATAAGCCCTACTAAACAGTATTTGCTTGAAAATTCTTTGTCCACTAGAGTAACTACGATGGTAAACCTCGTGTAGGTATGTTCAGTTGTGTGAAAGTATTGTGCCTTTACTTAGCTGAAGAATATCACAAAGAAAATGTGTAAATAATGTTACTTGTTTTCTGTTGCTTTTTTTTTTTTAATTCTAACTGTTGCAGGGAGTGGTTACTATGGCTTTGAAACCCCTTTATCGTATACACGTAATTTAAACTTGACCTTTTTTAGTAGCTTGAGTGTTGAAGTTAAAATTAATTGTTTAACAATAGTGTAGTTTGAGGCTCGCTCGACATTTGTGCTCAAGCACATCACTAGTATATATTCCATAACTTCGCATGTTATTATTAGTTAACCCTCTCACCGGCAGATAAAATTCAGTTATTTATTTTTTCTACATGAATGTTTAAAAATAAATATAAATCAGGAGTTCAAAAAAGTACCTAGCAACCATATATCACGTGAAAGTACATGTATTGTTCAACATTTTTGGTCAAATTTGGTTGCTTAGCAACAAACCACAAAGTGGTTTTGGGACCACAATGTAACTATATCATCATAGCAAAGTGATCTGTATGCTTCCAGTGCAATATTAGCAATTGTTTGTGCGTGATTAGATATTTTTTACTGTTATAATAGACAGTTATCTCAGCCAGCAATGCTGTTGCTCACTGATGACACCAGAGGAGGCGTGACTGTTTGCTGGGCAATAGCTGGGCAGAAGAACATCAAGAATACAAGAATATTTTACTAACAATTCCAGTCCTCTGCACACACTCACTCCTCTCTCTAGCGACATTCTTACTCATACTCTTCCTTTTTCATCCATTCAATACTTTGTCAACCTTTCTTCATGCTTTCAGCATAATCAGTATTACCATCATCTCAATATTCAGACCTTGCAGAAGTAGAGACATCATCCTTTGAATGAATAGGAAGTCCAAAGTAATTCAGAGAGCAAAGGTGGCTAAGTCAAATCATTACTCATTGCTGGGAGTTTGTAAGAAAAGAGTTTACAGCTGTGACCAAATTAGCGCCATATTCCCGGGAAAGCTTTTGGGCATAATAAAACTTACCGCCATGTTCCCGGGAAAACTATTTCTTACTTTTTTCCTCCAATACTGCGTAAATAGCTGCTTTTCTTACCTGGAATATCAAGTTCCATATCCTCTTTGACATTGCTGCTGGTATGTTCGCTACCTACAGTGCTCTAGTAGCTCTCAAGTTGAAAACTAGTAGTTTCCTCAACCGGTAATGAAATGACAGCTTTAGCGAGCAAGTCAACTCTCTATTCTCGACAGTAGTACCTCTGCGGTAGCTATATAGCTCCTGTACCCCTTCCCTCTCACGTTCGCAGTCGAAAACGTCGTCGCAGACAAGATCCACCGCCTCAGTTGCAGACAAATTTATCGCCATTTTTCGAACTAACGTTAAGTTTATTTTTAGCCCGACTACCTTAGTTACGTAGTAGCTATTTCTATTCTAAAAATACATGCAATAGAACAACACATTAGCCGTGCTCTGGACGCTGCAGCTAAGCTTTAGCGTTTATCGTTTAGGGGGAAAAATTGTTTTCCCGCATTACGTCATCCTTGAGCGCCTATAGGCGCTTGTGCCGGTGAAAGGGTTAAGTA
>WLWD01005703.1_pt1 | contig 14383 bp, 11 predicted proteins | sample 6712731 | NCBI WGS metagenome assembly WLWD01 (sample SAMN12718690, study PRJNA576275) | sponge metagenome | isolation source: marine sponge | host: Mycale hentscheli | place: New Zealand: South Island, Marlborough, Capsize Point | collected 2014-11-01
CCTGTGATGTTGTATTCCCCCCGCAGAACAGTAAGTAATAAGGACAGGTCTTCATGATAAAATAAATTGAACCCTTTGTAATTCCTGTTGCTCTGTTTTTTAGCTTGTGTGATTTTGTCGAGTCTTTTACGTCCGACTGTTTTGTTGTCAAAGGCAGAAATAAATTCCAAATATCGTTTATTGGAAGCCCTGAACAATAAACCTAACACTGAAAGGCTGTAAATGTTTTTTTTCAAAGGGGCATAGCACATGGATTTGCTGCCGTCACGGTGTTCAACCTCACGGTAGTGTTTTAAAAAACTGATATCACTAGTTGTGGTTTCAAGACGGAGCAATTTGGAGAATTTGTCATACATTTTAATTGAGCTTTTACCCATTGTATGTTTAATACGGCTCCCTTCGATACGGATATTATAATTGTTGCCTATTTCGCCCTGGCATCTGGGATCTATTTTGTGTCTGAGAAAAGTGGCAATGTTATCCGGTTTTACCGTATGTATAGCAGTCGCAGTCAGTTCTGAATATATCGATTGTCGGTCTTCCTGGTTTTTAAAAACAATATCTGTAGCATATTCAGTCTGCATTATGCTCCAATGGCATACCTGATTGAATGATGCATGTACCGGACAATATGTTTTGGCTAGTTCATCAAGTCTTTTGTGTATTTTTTGAATGTCCATATTCTCGCAGACAGTTTGCGCCTTGTCAAAATCTTCGATGTAATCAAATGCGTTGTCTATCATAGAATACTTTATGCCTTGTTTGTCCAGTTCGTTGGCTAATATATTGTGCCCGTTAATATATATCTGTAATTTAAACGGGCGCCAGGCAGGAACTCTGACATAGCCGTAACCAGGATAAGGGTCAATGAAATAGAAGTAATAGTGCAAACATTTACCGTGCGTACCTTTGAGGAATGTTTTGCCCGACTCTTTGTCATGCCATGGTTTATAACTGCTACAGGCTTCCATGGCTGAAATAATATGGGCCAAGCCTGTATGAATCCCTTTTTTATCCAAAACTTTTTTAACTAAATCTTCTTTGCGGATATGTGATTTCGCCACAAATTCTATTTCAACGGAAGTTTGAAAGAAAATATCGATTTTACGCTCAAAATTGTAAAAAACAGCTATTTGTCTACCCTACTTCACATTTGCTGCGCAGAGCAAAATAACAATTGTAGTAGAACATGACATATTAGAATTTCAACTGTCTTGCCTACAAAATCGAGCAAGAAAAAGTTAACTTGCTTATTTTCAATTAGTTACGGATTTATCCGTTCAAACTTCCGTTTCAATATTATTGTCTTTTGCTATCTGTTGAGCATTGGCTCGCAATTGATTCTTAAACGGTTCCGCAAATTTGGGATAGTCAAAAATACGTTCTCCTTGACCGCAAAGGTAGGATGTCATCCCTTGGGCATAACATATTTGAGGAAGTGTCCCCGTTATTATCAATCTATCGAAACAGCTAAGAACACCACTAATTCTTTCTTTGTACGTTGATGTGAGTAATTCCATTTTATTTACGTTTATTTTGAGATGTTTTACAGGATAGTTTACACTTTTGAGTATGCTGTAATAGATAACGCAAAAAAAATAATATCAATCAATCCCACGGGACCAACAAGAAATGTCGAATTTTGAAGTTTTTTCCTTCGTTTATTCATAATTCCTTGTTCGACATTCGATATTCAGGGGGGAAGCGTAAACTAGCTAGACCGTATTCGAAAAGGCAAATTGCTCAATTTTTGCCGTGCCATTTTGGCGCAATTTGTTGATTTTAATGTCGGTGAAACATGGGTCTGACATAATCGTTGCCGATTCGCCAGCTTTTCTGCGAGCAACTTGTCGTTGAGACCCAAAAATAATTATTTTTGAACACAGGACTCCCGGTTGAAGCCCTTTGGTGTTTTCTTTACTTCACTATTTTGTAGGGATCGTCCTAAGCCACTCGCCGCAGTTTTGCTTCAGCTTCTTTTTGACGGAGCTTACGAATATAGCCCATCCGACAAAAATTATACGCAATGACTTTCTCAAGCAATTCAGCGCGAACTTCCTCAAGACCGCGTCGTCGAAAACGCTTCAGACCAAACACATATTTAAGTGCAAACATGAGCGATTCAACAGCTGAACGATTGCGACGAGCCTCAAGATAGGCTGGACTATCCCAATCTGACTCGAGCGTAATCCGTTTCCCTTTTGAGCCGCTTATACTCACAGTGGCTACCCCTCTTTCTTTTGCGTCCTCTAAATTTGACGTTGATGAATAACCGTCATCAACGCTCACTAAAGAAGGCGCCGCCTTGGTGTTCTCAATGGCTAAATCAAGTACAGGGATAAATTCTTTCGAGTCGGCGGCATTCCCTTTGGGAACCTTACAAACAGGGATAAAACCATTGCCGCTTCGACCGAGTTGTGGTTTATATCCTATTTCCGCGGGCCGAGGACCTTTCTTTATATAAGCTGCATCTTCATCTGAAATGCTCAAAACCTTCTCCGCAGAAGGAAGATGGACATCATTCATTACCCGATTCTCCGAGTAAAAAAGAACATGATATCCATCTGCAAGATCCTCGTCTATTTGCTTAAAAATGGCATCGAGCATTTCTCGACGACTTGGCTTCATATCGAGTTTTGCGCTCCGTTCTTTCATCTCTCCAAGTTCCCTTTTCAGATAACTCAGCGCTTTGTAGGCTGTCTTTAAAAATTCCCGATAGAACTTCTTTATCCTCTTTTTGCTATTCGCTTTTCCGGCAATGGAATTGATCTTGAACAGCAGCGTTTGCAAAGACGAAATCCAGCTTGCCATCCACCATGCCCGGAGTGACGGACCGCCATACTTCGAAAGTTTACCACCCAGACTAAACAGACGCTCAATAAGCTTGAGCAGAATACCCGCATCGGTCGGCCACTCTACGTTTCCTTCCACGGACGTACTGTCGAATGTCAGCTCCTTGAAATCGTCTAGGCCCTCACTGAGAATTAGCCCTCCCTGAGCACGGTGAATTTGTTCTCGTGTTTCATTAGACGCCGCATTTACATTCTCAACAATCGTTGTGATCCCGGGAAGAAGCAGATCACGTTTTTGCAAGTAGTCTAAAATTGTGACCGAATCCCGTAAGCGTTCAATTGATGATAAACTGCTTAAGGTATGGAAGTAGCCTCGCAGGACAAGAAAAATCAACACCCGTTCGGCTTCCATTCGCGGACGACCCACTTGTAAATAAAGGGATGGAGCTTCCGTTTGTTCCACTTCACTCAAAATTTCTGGAAGGGCCTCGAATTTTGATTTAAAATAGGCTTTATCTTTTTGTCGTAACTCTTTTTGCATCTTGATCCTTTCGAATGCTATCGAGAATTTCCGGATGTCTACGGCTCATTTCCAGAACCTCAGACAAGAGCTCTTTCAAGTTCGTATCCGGAACCGGCAAGAATAGGTTGCTGCTGCACACCGAGTCATTTGGAATTTGCTTGATCATTATTGCCTCCATGGTAAATTAAATTAGATTTTAAATTATTGCAAGATAACACGTTACGCAATTTATTCAAGTCCAATTCCATGAAGAATATAGAAATTTCATGCTCAAAATGCCCTTTTCGAATGGGCTCTAACTACTTTCTGACGCCTGATGTGAAGCATCCCTTTGCTTCAATGTTAAATCATTCCTGTTTGGTTGTGGCTTGTCCACGTTAGGTTTATTGTTCAGGGCTTCCAATAAACGATATTTGGAATTTATTTCTGCCTTTGACAACAAAACAGTCGGACGTAAAAGACTCGACAAAATCACACAAGCGAAAAAACAGAGCAACAGGAATTGCAAAGGGTTCAATTTATTTTATCATGAAGACCTGTCCTTATTACTTACTGTTCTGCGGGGGGAATACAACATCACAGGATTTAGAAACAAAGATATAAGGGCCAGACTACCCGCGTTTAATACCAGCAAAATATCAAGGCTTATTAAAAGACTTAATGTGTTTGGTCTTATAAAAAGGGCAGGTAAAATATACAAATACTACTTGACAAAGTTGGGAAAAGAACTGGTTATAACCGCTCAAAAACTTAAAGAAACCATATTGATTCCAGCTCTGAATTATTAAACTCTTGCCAAAAAATACACGAATATTATTGATAAGATACCAGCAATTCCCGGTGAAACGGAACTCTTTTAATAGAAGTCAGTTACAAATTTTATACCATCTATAAATTGTCAAAATCTATTGTCGGCATTCTGGAATTGAGGCTGATAGCGACTTCAACCTCGGAGTCAGAACCTAATTTTAGAGGATGAGATAGCTGTAATTTGCTTCATATAAAGATGTTATAGTTCACCGGGAATTGCTGATAAGATACTAATGTATCGGCAAGGACTTTTAGAGAGCAGTTGGCCTTGAGCATTCGCGTGGCGCATGCATATCGAAAGGCATGAGATCCAGGCTTGACGCCTGTTTCCAAATTGATTATTGCAGTTTTAATTCGACGGCGAATGAAGCCGCTGATTGTAGAGGCGCCCAACGGTTTATAGGGTGGTGTTGAGGTAAGAAACAGTTCTCGGTGGCCACTGTGGGACTTGCGAAAACCAGAGAGGTAATTGGTGAGCGCATTTCCTGCTTCGGGGAGCATTGGGACTGTGATCGCGTGTCCGCCTTTCGCGGCCGGGAAACGAATGGCGTCAGCATGCCAGTCAATGTCAGCAATGGTCAGATACCGCAGTTGTACAGCGCGTATACCGTAGATGCGAAGGAGCTGAATGATGGCAAAATCACGACATCCGGCTTCTTCTTCACAATTGATCGTATCAAGGAGTTGTTCGATGGCCTGTTCCAACGGTGTTGGTTATTCCTGAAAAACATGGCTCATAATGGGGCCTTGAAGATGTTTATTTCATGCACTGAGAGCTCTCATCAAATCGCCCGTACTCCCGTACGACAGACACCTCCTGTTTAATGTAAAATGCCACTGCTATGGCCATATTGCAAGAGTCTTTCACGGCGATTCTATTGAAATATAAACTGCTTATTATTAGTATGTTATGGCTTTAAATTGAAGTATTATGTGCTGCCTTTGCAATAAGGTATTTCATTAATAACAACAAATTTAAAGGAGGAAAAATAATGAATAGTAAAACACAAGCAACCACTGTCGAGAATGAATTCTACAGCCCGATGCTGCGAGCACTGGTAAAGGCCGAGGCAAAGAGGGCTTGCCCCGAATTCCCCGACGAGCATTTTTTGAAGGCAGGGGTTGGGCGGTGCCTGAACGATGTACGTAGCGGACGAGACTGGATTCAAAAAGCAATGACGATTTTGAAGCTGGCGATCACCGTTAGGCGGTTCTTTATCAGCTTGAAAAGCCAGAGGCGGCTACGACTTACCCAAAACATTGCCTGTGCAGTTCGAGCAGAAGCCGATGAGATCGGCACGGCAAAAGACGATCCCTTTGCAGAGCATGCCGAACTTGATGGAGTCGCGATCTACGCCGCAGACGGTCATTGCCATGGAAGCTCAGCTCATGACCAGCTAATTGATCAGAAGCGTTACCCCGTCGGACATTTTTTTGCCATGAATCTTCGGACTCAAACGATGATTCATTTGGATGTAGCTCGTCCGAAGGTGAAAAAAGAGCATGATATAACCGCGTTGAAACGCTTGGAGGCAAATGCCCTGCGTATGGAAGAACCGACAGGGCGAAAGGTAATTAGAGCCTATGATCCGGCGATCCTATGATCCGGCGATCTACGACTTCGTCCAGGGGAATAACTGGAAGCAGTCGAAGGGGATTTACATCATCACTCGAATGAAGGAGAATACCAATTTACTAATCTGTGACGACCGTGAGTTTGACCGGGAGGATCCCCGCAATGCAGGCATAATCTCGGACCGGACCGGAGTAACAAATAGCGGTCGCAGGTTGCGTAAAATTGTTTACATTGAACCGGCAACTGGAAAGAGATTTGTCTTCCTGACAAACGAAATGACATTGCCGCCGGGGTTGATCACTTTCATATACAAGAAGAGATGGGACATTGAAAAAGTGTTCGACCAATTCAAAAATAAACTGATGGAAAACAGGGCCTGGGCAAAATCATTGAACGCTAAATGTGTCCAGCCGCAGTTCATGGTTCTGGCGCACAACCTCACCTTAATCCTGGAACGTAAACTTGAATCCGAAGAAGGCATATCCGATACCAAGATTGAAAAGAAGAGAACCCTGAGAATTCAAAAGGATCTGGCAAAGATCAAGGGGGCCGGAAGAAAAGAAAACCCGCTTGTTACACGACCCTATAAAGCCGTTCAGAGGTCGTTTCAGTTTATCCGATGGCTCAGGGACTCTTTGCTTGTCAAGACTCCCTGGAGGCAGGCGGTAGAGGCTCTGAGGCCCCTTATGACCGCATATTTGTCATGAAAAAACAAACACCGTTGTAATTCAAAACTTAACATTACTCGGGTTATGTGAAGCTTCACATAAGCCAAGCTACTTTTTTAGAAGGTGAATGACTTTGAACCTGACAATTGCCGCTTTTTTCTGACACCCGAAACCTGAAAACTGTTACCATTTAGAAACTTGGAACACATTTACACTACAAGAACGTATATTACGTCACTTCAGCATCTTGCTTTGACAATCGGATTCAGTGTGTCGAGCCACAGTGAATTCGCGAAGCAAGTTAAAACAGTGAATATTGATGATATACGTTTTGTAACAAAAGTATTGTGAAAAATCCGGGCTGGCAACATTCAATAAATTGCAAATAAAACTTGCTTTCTTCATTGTTTTGGTCTACACTGGTCAATAGTGGTCTGCTTTATTGAGTGTGTATTCAAGAATGGAGGAAAAAATGCATACAATTATCGGTACATATGAGGTCAAAACACATCTGTCAAATCTACTTGCAAAAGTCAGAAATGGATCAGAGTTTACAATAACGCATTATGGAACGCCTGTGGCTAAACTGGTTCCTATTTCCCGGGACAGGGGAAAAATTGACAAGGCCATTTCCAAACTTAAGGAGATCAGAAAAGGGTGCCGCCTAAATGGTTTGAAGATCAAAGATTTGCTTAACGAAGGCCGGAAATAATGGATTTTTTTGTTTTGGATTGCTCTATGACAATGGCGTGGTGTTTTGAAGATGAAGCCACCACAAAGACAGATGCCTTGTTTGAATCTCTTGATGATCTTCATGCCCTGGCGCCCGCAATCTGGCCATTAGAGGTCGGCAATGTGCTTGCCATAGCTGAACGTCGCAAACGAATTACAAGAACAAAAGCACAAGAAATCCTGAAAACCATTCAGGATTTAGCCATTCAGGTGGATCATCACCCCCTACCCGATTACGGTTTGGATGCTATTATGCCTTTGGCTTGGGAACATGAATTAACGTCTTATGACGCCGCTTACCTTGAATTGGCATTACGGGAAAATATACCTCTTGCCACTCTTGATGCATCTCTTAAAAAGGTCGCCAAAAAAATCTCCGTGCCCGTTTTATAACCTAACGTGGACAAGCCACAACCAAACAGGAATGATTTAACATTGAAACAAAGGGATGCTTCACATCAGGCGTCAGAAAGTAGTTAGTTTACGCTTTTTCCCAGAATATTCCTGAATATCGAATGTCGAACAAGGAATTATGAATAAACGAAGGGGAAAACTTCAAAATTCGACATTTCTTGTTGGTCCCGTGGGATTGATTGATATTATTTTTTTTGCGTTATCTATTACAGCATACTCAAAAGTGTAAACTATCCTGTAAAACATCTCAAAATAAACGTAAATAAAATGGAATTACTCACATCAACGTACAAAGAAAGAATTAGTGGTGTTCTTAGCTGTTTCGATAGATTGATAATAACGGGGACACTTCCTCAAATATGTTATGCCCAAGGGATGACATCCTACCTTTGTGGTCAAGGAGAACGTATTTTTGACTATCCCAAATTTGCGGAACCGTTTAAGAATCAATTGCGAGCCAATGCTCAACAGATAGCAAAAGACAATAATATTGAAATAGAATTTGTGGCGAAATCACATATCCGCAAAGAAGATTTAGCTAGATAAACTCGGCGTAAGTCCTTCGGGTACGAATTCATGTATTCCGGGTATGGATTTGTCTAAGATTTCCACAATATTATAAGTCGTCAAGCTACCCGGTGAACGTGGCAGTCTATCTGTGAAGACAAGCGTTTGACGCCGCTGTCAATTTTGTTATGCGATTTGGTTTCTTTGGCAGCAGGACACTTCACAATCTTTACTCAAATCACAAATAACCGAAGACCGCAACAGACCATAATATGTGTAGCGCCGATGTTAGACAAGTACATGCACAGATTATTTTTCCAACTATACTTCCGATGTCCCTTTAATATTGTTTCGGGTTTAATTGCCTGCGGTTTGATGCGTTTCACTATAAATATCAAAGCCGAAACCCCGTTTGTTCTGTAGCGTCGGAATTCATTGGTTTAAAATTCAACAGCTCTTCTTAGTCGGAGCAGCAGAGTCATTTAGTCTCTTCCGACGACACTTTGACTCGATTTCTGCCAGTATGCAGGCAGAGGTGAATGCTCCCCGGCAATCCGAAGATTTTTCCTGATGATATGGATCGTTCGATCAGACTGTCAGGGGAATTCCTTTACAGGTCCATTTGTAGGGTTTGGCCATTGTCCGGTTAAAGTAGTCAATAAACTCGACGATCTTTTGGCGTAGATCGTCTTTGGAAGAGAAGTTTCCGCGTTTGATCACTTTTTTAGCCAATATGCCAAACCAGATTTCCACCTGATTAAGCCAACTACAATGCTTGGGAGTATATGCAAATCGGATACGATGCCTCGAATCGCTCAGAAATTCTCCGCGTGTTTTGGTATTCTCAAGAATGCCTGATTTCTCCTTAATTCCAAGCTCCCCTTTGAAACCGATAAGACGGGCTGTCAATTTGACCAGAGTCTCTGATTTGTGAGTGTTAAGCTGATCACTTATGAAAATCCACTCATCTTTCGGTGCGCTTTCAATCGTTGCTTCTATATGGGCTGCAAAATCCACTTCTTTCCTGGTTTCACCAAGATGATAAGTCACAATTTCCCCTGTGGCAACGTCAAATGACGGAATCAGACAAAGCGTTCCATGACGAGTGTATTCAAACTCGATTTTCTCCGGTTGCCCGGAACGCATCGGCTTGGTTTCGGCTAACCGTTCCAATGCCTGGATGCCGGTTTTTTCATCCGTAGATATAAGATGAATTGCCTTTTTGGCCAAAGACTTGGCTTGACGATATAGGTCGCAGAGATTTTTGGCCTGGTCTTCATATTCCTCCCGATCATCAATTCTCGGATTAAGCCAATACTCACTCCGATGTGGTCTCAGATCAGCCTGATCGAGAAAACGCTGGACTTGTCGTGAAGATATGCCGGGGGCAATTTCTTGCAAATGAACTTCATCTGTCAATTCTCGGGCTGTCCAATGCGTGATCGGTCGATCGTATTCAGATGGGGGCATAAGGACCAGAGAAACAATCAGCGTATATTGTTCTGCCGAGTAGGTCGCAGGGGCGCCGCTACGGGGGGAATCACTAAGGAGCTGTTCGGCCAGACGTTCTTTGCGCAGCAACTCTCCGGCATGACCGGGTTCTTCAATAGTGTTTCTGACCAGTTCGGTCCACTGATAATTGGCGTCAGAGCATCTGTAGTGCCATTTGCTGATAGTATCAGGGTCATGATTCAATTCTCGGCCAAACTGAGAAAAATTGATCGGTTTGTTATGAATGTGTAAAAGCATACGGCTGCGGATAAATATATTTTTGCTGACTGTGGCCTTGCTGTTCAGACGAACAAGGATTTGATGAAAATCCGGGTTCAGCCTCAAGGGAGGGAGGGATTCCTCGCGTGCATTGTTGTAATCTGGTCATTTTCACTCCTTTCAAAGATTGAATTCTCATGAGATTAATATATTTTATAATCTATATCAAGTTGGAAAATCGAAATTTGTTCGAAATAGGAGAAATAATGGGATATAAGGTTAAAGTTACAGAAAGTAAGTCGCCCGACAAATAACACCTTCTTTGTCACTGTGCCGGTAGTTCTTGTTGATGCAACGGGTAAACCCGCTGCCTGAGCTTCAACAGCAACCATCCCCAATCCCTCAGCCCTCGACGGGAACAGGAGTACATCACTTCCCAGCATAAGCTTTTCCATGTCTTTTCGAATACCTAGGAGAAAAACTGAATCTAATAACCCAAGTTCAGAAATTAATCCAATGAATTCTTTCCGAATAGCTGTGTTAATTCCTGCCATAAGAAATTTAATCTTCGAGTTTTTTGATATGGCATTATTTATAATTTTTAGAGCTAGTACCGAATTTTTATGATTTTGTGGGTGATGTTCATCCAGAGTGTTATCGAATCTTCCTGCAAAAAGCACAATTTTTGTGTCGTGATGTAGTTTAAATTCATTTAGTAATTCTTGTTTTACTTTTGCTGCGTCACCTTGCCAACGCTCAATATCAAAGGCACAATGCAAAGAATTTATCTGCTGGCGTGGGTAAAATTTTTTTTTGATGCCATATTCGTCAAGAATTTGTTTTGATGTTCCTAAAATATGAGAGGTGTGAGTTTTTAATAACTTTCGTCCAAGTTTCTGGATGCATCGCCTGCGAAAACTGACGCCATAATTGTTTCGAATCTGATAACTGGGATTATGCACATGGACGATTCTTACATCGGGTGGGAGGTTAGCAGCAAACAGATAATGCCAACCACTTAGAATATCCTGGTGATCATGTAATGCATCATATTCTTCCTCTTGAAGTATTTTTATTGAACGTGAATTTGCCATTGACCTTATTTATAAATTTCCATTAAATTTTTAACGTTGTGATCAAATTGGGAATGTGACTTTTCTATGATTGCCAAGCATTTATCATGCGACGGATGTTGTTGGGTCAATATCTCGCAAGCCTTTTTTGCCCATATTTTGCTACCTGCATTAAGAGGTAAAATCGTTACCAAATCAGGATCCACAATTGCTTCTCGGGTTACCCCTTGACTGGTCAACATTGGCAAGCCACATGCCTGGGACTCAACCACAACCAAGCCAAGGCCTTCTTTTGGATGTTCAAGGCGTGGAGATATAAATAAATCGCTATTTTTCATAAGGTATGCTATATCATCACGCCATCCAAGCATTCTTATTCGATCATCAATATGATAGTGTTCAGCTACATGCTGAATCTCTGACGTCAATTCTCCGGTGCCAGCAAACAATGCATATACGTCGGGCTGCATGGGTAATAAGTCATGCAAGACCTTCACAACATAACAAGGATTTTTCAGTGGTGCAATTCGTCCAGCAAACAATATTATCTTTGCATCAGAAGGAATATCCAATTCTGATGTAAATTGCTCTCGATTAATGATCGCTGATCTAATCGGCAGCAAATTTACTCCATAGTACAAAACTTGATCGCGGTTTTTTCTCGGCGCATAACCTCTAAGAAACTGACTTAAAGTGTGATGAGAAATCCCTATAATGCCATTCCCCATTCGTAAACAGATTTGCCGTAAAGGTTCGAGCAACAAGCGACGTTTTAAGCGACTTGGAGTTGGTAAATCTTCGTCTGTGTTGTGAACATGGACAAACTTTTTCTTAAATGGAATGCCAGTTGCTGCAAGCAAGTACAAACCACTAAGAAAATCGTGATGACAATGGAGGACATCGAAACTGCCCGAGTTTAATGTAGCTCGGAATGCGACTAAAAACTTATATGTATCTGACAACTCTACCGGCGAATAAATAATATGCCCTCCATGCTCACGTACTATTCTATCAAGGCATCCTTCTTTTCCTAAAATACAATAGAATGTCCATTCCGTCATTGGCCAATCTTGACTGATTCTTACAAAAGAACGCACGAGCCAGTTTTCAACGGCTCCGCGATCTAAGTTCTCAACTACGTGCAAAAGGCGCATGGTTAGCTAATTTCCACCGTTCTATATCGGGGACGATTATAACCGCAAACATTGTCAACAAAATAACGGATGATCCGTATACTTTCAACGTCTATCGCAACCAATTCATTGAACCCAGTGCTAAAAACATGCCATGCATTAGTGCAATTCATATATTACTTCCTTACATTTAGCAAGAAGGGTTAGACCTCCATTGCAGAATGCAAATTTCATCCCCTTCCGCATCAAACCTACTTTTCTGACTAGTTTCGTAACGAGAAGACTCAGCCTGCATTATGCAGGATAGATTGCACCATTACCATATTTTGCCGCTGGATGGAGCATAACGGTGCGTCGCGAGATACCGAATTCGAAAATCAAAGAAAAATGCTTGAATGATATGAGATAAGTTCTCATGGTTAATGCTTTGAGAAGAATTCGGTCTAACTTAAAAGTATAGGAATTTGTATTATAGTTGTTGTTATTGCAGAAAAAGTACATAATCAGTGAACCCATTATTCTGGAGGAGTGTTCGTTTGTAGTTAGACCGTATTCGAAAAGGCAAATTGCTCAATTTTTGCCGTGCCATTTTGGCTCAATTTGTTGATTTTAATGTCGGTGAAACATGGGTCTGACATAATCGTTGCCGATTCGCCAGCTTTTCTGCGAGCAACTTGTCGTTAAGACCCAAAAATAATTATTTTTGAACACAGCACTCCCGGTTGAAGCCCTTTGGTGTTTTTTTTACTTCACTATTTTGTAGGGATCGTCCTAAGCCACTCGCCGCAGTTTTGCTTCAGCTTCTTTTTGACGGAGCTTACGAATATAGCCCATCCGACAAAAATTATACGCAATGACTTTCTCAAGCAATTCAGCGCGAACTTCCTCAAGACCGCGTTGTCGAAAACGCTTCAGGCCAAACACATATTTAAGTGCAAACATGAGCGATTCAACAGCTGAACGATTGCGACGAGCCTCAAGATAGGCTGGACTATCCCAATCTGACTCGGGCGTAATCCGTTTCCCTTTTGAGCCGCTTATACTCACAGTGGCTACCCCTCTTTTTTTTGCGTCCTCTAAATTTGACTTTGATGAATAACCGTCATCAACGCTCACTAAAGAAGGCGCCGCCTTGGTGTTCTCAATGGCTAAATCAAGTACAGGGATAAATTCTTTCGAGTCGGCGGCATTCCCTTTGGGAACCTTACAAACAGGGATAAAACCATTGCCGCTTCGACCGAGTTGTGGTTTATATCCTATTTCTACGGGCCGAGGATCTTTCTTTATATAAGCTGCATCTTCATCTGAAATGCTCAAAACCTTCTCCGCAGAAGGAAGATGGACATCATTCATTACCCGATTCTCCGAGTAAAAAAGAACATGATATCCATCTGCAAGATCCTCGTCTATTTGCTTAAAAATGGCATCGAGCATTTCTCGATGACTTGGCTTCATATCGAGTTTTGCGCTCCGTTCTTTCATCTCTCCAAGTTCCCTTTTCAGATAACTCAGCGCTTTGTAGGCTGTCTTTAAAAATTTCCGATAGAACTTCTTTATCCTCTTTTTACTATTCGCTTTTCCGGCAATGGAATTGATCTTGAACAGCAGCGTTTGCAAAGACGAAATCGAGCTTGCCATCCACCATGCCCGGAGTGACGAACCGCCATACTTCGAAAGTTTACCACCCAGACTAAACAGACGCTCAATAAGCTTGAGCAGAATACCCGCATCGGTCGGCCACTCTACGTTTCCTTCCACGGACGTACTGTCGAATGTCAGCTCCTTGAAATCGTCCAAGCCCTCACTGAGAATTAGCCCTCCCTGAGCACGGTGAATTTGTTCTCGTGTTTCATTAGACGCCGCATTTACATTCTCAACAATCGTTGTGATCCCGGGAAGAAGCAGATCACGTTTTTGCAAGTAGTCTAAAATTGTGACCGAATCCCGTAAGCGTTCAATTGATGATAAACTGCTTAAGGTATGGAAGTAGCCTCGCAGACAAGAAAAATCAACACCAGTTCGGCTTCCATTCGCGGACGACCCACTTGTAAATAAAGGGATGGAGCTTCCGTTTGTTCCACTTCACTCAAAATTTCTGGAAGGGCCTCGAATTTTGATTCAAAATAGGCTTTATCTTTTTGCCGTAACTCTTTTTTCTTTATCGCTACTGCATCTTGATCCTTTCGAATGCTATCGAGAATTTCCGGATGTCTACGGCTCATTTCCGGAACCTGAGACAAGAGCTCTTTCAAGTTCGTATCCGGAACCGGCAAGAATAGGTTGCTGCTGCACACCGAGTCATTTGGAATTTGCTTGATCATTGTTGCCTCCATGGCAAACTAAATTAGATTTTAAATTATTGCAAGATAACACGTTACGCAATTTATTCAAGCCCAATTCCATGAAGAATATAGAAATTTTATACTCAAAATGCCCTTTTCGAAT
>WLWD01002044.1_pt1 | contig 14373 bp, 14 predicted proteins | sample 6712731 | NCBI WGS metagenome assembly WLWD01 (sample SAMN12718690, study PRJNA576275) | sponge metagenome | isolation source: marine sponge | host: Mycale hentscheli | place: New Zealand: South Island, Marlborough, Capsize Point | collected 2014-11-01
TGACGCACCAGATGACGTCGTCATCGGCAAACGCCAGGGATTTCAGCGTCCACCCTCCGAGTTCACCTAGGTCGGTCATGGATTGTTGCGCCGGATCATATATACCAACGTTGCCGTCTACGCCCACACACCAAACCGTCTCATCACGTGCAAGCGCCAGCGACGCGAGACGCCAATCCGCCATCTGATCATGTGAAACGATAGCCGCAGTCCCTCCTAACCGACCGAGCAGACTGTTATGCCAACCCACGTAGTGCGGGATCATCCTGACCAGCTCGTCGCAGGAGAGCCGGAGCAGGTGATTATCGACATTTGCGGCGAAATGCCGGTGCAGAATAAGATCGTATTTTTGCTTAAACGCGGGACTGTTGAAGCGGCTCACATAGTCTGGAAAAATCGATAATGTATGCGAAAACAGGGATGGATCGATGGTTTGACGCTGTTTTGATTCGTCCCCCTGCAGCAGCGCCGGTTCAAGAAAGATGAAGCCCTTGCGACTGGCGCTAAACCAGTGGATCTGCATAAGATGGTCCAGGTAGAGCTGCTCGGTTACCGGCCTGTCCACCTGCAGTTCCAGAAGACATGTTTCGCCTACCCATAAGCGATCAATCCCGTCCTGGCGCTGAACGGTAATATCGTCGCCCGGCGCCGCGAACGGTTTATCGGCGTCGCCGGCGACCCATTTTGCAAAGCCGGGGGAATTGAGCAGTCGTTGCAGTACGTCTTCGAGCATTTGACAGTGCAACGTCAATCCCAGCAACAGGTCCAGTTTCAGTTCAAAGGCAGAGTAGTTGTCAAAGTCGCCCGTGAGCAACGTCATGTTCGACTGAAGGGCCGCCAAATCCAACTGGCCGTCTGTCATCAGGGAATTCTGTCTGACGTCTCGGATATCGGTAATATGCAGCGCTTCATCGAACGATTCGATCTGGGACGGTTTCAGCCTCTGGAGCGCATTCATCACAGCCGCCCGACAAGCGCCCGCGCCTGAATATGCGTGTTCGATGAGGGGTCGGAGGAAACCGGTTACTTCAAAATCCAGCTTGCGTTGCACCGCGTCTGCATCCGCTGCCGACAGGAAATAGCGGCCGCTTGTTCGCAACCGTTGCGCGTCAAAGGAACTATAGGCTTTGTTGCGATTGTACGACAGCAGTTCAAAGTTCTGCAACCACAGACTCTTAACGATAATTCGGGTCTTGAGCAGGCTGCCACACCAGCGACAGTCGGAAACGATTCTGTCAAAAAATTGGCTGTCTTCACCGTGCCGTGCAAGCAGGTGGTTCAGTATTCGATTTCGACGGTCGTCGGACTCGTCGGTTTGCTCCATGCATTGCCGCAACCCGGTTATATAGCGATTGTCAGGATCATCTCTAAATTTATTCCAGGCCTTTGCTTCCTGTTCTTTCGGATTGGTTGACGTGAACTGGTAGTCATACGTGTCGTGACCGATCAGCAGTAATTTAACGTCTGGAATATCATAAAGCGGCTGGTACGCATAGGTCGGGACAAATGAACGGGTGCAAAGGCTGCGCTGGCGACTCACAAATTCGTCATCTCCAGCCTCTGTGAGATCGAAAGAGAACAGGCGCCCAAGGTGAGCGAGCTGCGAGAATTCATTGGCCAGCAGCTGATCAAATACCATCAGGTAGCCCTTCAGCTGGCGCGACTGTGCAACGCGAAACGCGGATGCGTTTTCTCCGAGTGAGTTATGCCCAATTCCGTAGTTGCCGGGAAATGTGTTTTGCACTGAATAATAATCCTCCACTTCCCGGTATTTCCCACGCGGAGGTTCCGGTGTCAGGTCGGTCGCAGCGCCTAGACTTATTGAGCGGCGCTGAATTTTCCTGATAAACTGATCCGTTTTTTGTGATGCGGTGCTGCCGTCCTGATCGCCGATGAGTGCGAAATTGGTTGGCGACAGAACGATCTGGGCAACAGCAGTCGGTGCGATCGTTATCTCTGTGGCTCCCGAGCCAAAGTTTAGGTTCATAATCGAGGCGACGCCGCCAATGGTGCCAATCACCATGGCCAGATCGGCAAGTCTTAGAGTGTTGACTTTTCCGGCCGGCAGGTTATCCGGCGAGCCCCATCCATTCTTGAGCCGCGGACCATCGAATATGTCATCGGCGGTGAATCCCCGTTTTTCCAATTCGGTGTAGCCAAACTGTTTATAGGGGGCAACTATGTAGTCATCGAGCTGTTGCTCTATACGACTGTAGACGTCCTGCGGCGCCTCAGGCGCCAGCTGAATCGTGCCTTCCAGAATAATTTTCTGCGGAGTCAGCAACGTTACGGTGAAGTATTCGGCGATGGAGCGGTTTTGGTTAAGCAGGTTTATTGCCTGCTCCCGTATTACCGCTGCCTGATCAGATGATCTGTCAACAATGTAGATCAATGCGGTAAAGCAGGACGGAGTCGTCGCGTCCGTTTGCTCAATGTAGACCGCCCTGACGCCGTCAAGACCGTCGATAAGCAGTTTTTTATAATCATCCAACGTAACGGGCGACGACGTCAAAATTCGATCCGGGAGGAAGAATCGGTTATCAAATTCGATATCGCCGGTCTTGGCGGTCAGCAGGTCCTCAATGGGAAAGTCGATGCAATATCCCAGCTCGATTAATGCGTAACACAGCTGATCCAGAATGGTGACGCCTGGGTCGCTGTCATTGAAATTCGTCCATGTCGCGCCGCATAATTCCTTGATGTAATCGATGCCCAGTTCCTTGAGTTGATGGAAATTCCGATCAATGGGCAGTTCGGCGTCTGCGATGTGATGGGGGGTATTCATGGGCAGTTGCTCCTCAGATGCTGGACAGGTTGAATGATTGTGTGTTCGGCGGCCGAGACAAAGATAGTGGCCCTATCAGCAGGCAGGAATACGTCTTGCGACCGGGGCTGCGGCTGGGCGTCGTCACCGATATAGAGGTCTAAGGAGGCGACCTGCAAGACATTCGGGTCTGATCCGATGAAATCATGCAGCTCTGTGCGGCTGAGACCATTGTCAATACACATTTGTTGCTGCTCTGCTTCGATCTAGGGTGAAAGATAAACCTTCAGCGACCGCGACAGTCGTTCGTAGACCTGCAACGCCGAATCGTATCGCTTCAATGCAACGCAGGCTTGAATCTTGACCGGTTGTTGTTTGAAATTAACCACATCCACGTCCGCCGACGCCGGTGCGCGACGCGCAAGCGCCAGCTGAATTTCCTGAATTATCCGGGCGTTGACTGCAGGTGTAAACACGCCGGGCAGCGTTGAATTTTCATATGATGGGATGACCACTACGCAAACTGTCGGATTCCCCGGCAAGCACCTGCTGTAGTATAAAGAAGGCATGGTCAGCAACGCGGTTACTTCGTAATCGGCTGGCGACCATGCGCGATTCTTATTGTTCAGGCGTCGGCAAACCCGGCGCTGCATTTGACGCTGATTCTCACCCGGTATTCCGGCAAAGGAGGAAAACGGCTGCAGCACGTGAGCAATATGTGGATTGGGTGTTTGCAGCGCGTTGATCTGATTGCTGGCGAGCGACGGTGCGACGCCTGCAGGAAGTGACGCAGTCAGTGTTCGACTCACCTGAACCGCATGGGCGTCCAGGTACGTTAGCGCTGCCTGCTGCGTCGGCGCGTCTGATGTAATGGCGATCCAGTAATTCTCGCCAGGCATGGCGACGCAGTCGGTACTCATGTTCTGCGGCAATTGCACCTGGATAATGCCGGAATAGCTGAAATTTGCCGTTGTGTCCGACGTCACCGTCAGACGTTTCCATCCGTCCGACGACAGGTATGAGAACTGATATGGTTTCGGGGGTGCATCAATTGCCGCATCTGCCAACTGAAAGTAAAGGGTCAGGCTGCTAGGGAAACTCACATCGGCAAGCTCAATGAGCAGACGACCTGCCGGCTGACCCGGGGAAAAGTCGATCCCTGACAGCAGTGTATCCAGATCAGCGTCGGCCGCAGCTGTCGAATAGACGCTGTATGCTGACAACGGACCAAAATGATAGATTTCGAGCGGCTCGCTGTTTGCGGTGGTAAGGTCGATCATAGCAGAGGCGCTGTAGGCGACGCTGACCTGTTTTCCCTTTGGCGAATACGGATTATTGGGCATGGGTTGCGATGTCGGCGTCGTCTTGCTCTTCGATGAACCTGGATCCATTATCTTCTCGGCATTCGACATTGCCGTGTCCGCAACTAATTTGGATATATTCGCCGCAATGCACGGGGGGAGTTGTCCGTGATATTTTTCACGAACCCTTCCGGGCTTTGGGCAAGATCCAGGAGGCTCGACAAAGCGAAGGATCACGCAGTTGCTCGATGGCGTCGAGTGTGAGCAATACTGTTTCAACGGTGTTTGTTTTTTCATGACAAATATGCGGTCATAAGGGGCCTCAGAGCCTCTACCGCCTGCCTCCAGGGAGTCTTGACAAGCAAAGAGTCCCTGAGCCATCGGATAAACTGAAACGACCTCTGAACGGCTTTATAGGGTCGTGTAACAAGCGGGTTTTCTTTTCTTCCGGCCCCCTTGATCTTTGCCAGATCCTTTTGAATTCTCAGGGTTCTCTTCTTTTCAATCTTGGTATCGGATATGCCTTCTTCGGATTCAAGTTTACGTTCCAGGATTAAGGTGAGGTTGTGCGCCAGAACCATGAACTGCGCCTGGACACATTTAGCGTTCAATGATTTTGCCTAGGGCCTGTTTTCCATCAGTTTATTTTTGAATTGGTCGAACACTTTTTCAATGTCCCATCTCTTCTTGTATATGAAAGTGATCAACCCCGGCGGCAATGTCATTTCGTTTGTCAGGAAGACAAATCTCTTTCCAGTTGCCGGTTCAATGTAAACAATTTTACGCAACCTGCGACCGCTATTTGTTACTCCCGTCCGGTCCGAGATTATGCCTGCATTGCGGGGATCCTCCCGGTCAAACTCACGATCGTCACAGATTAGTAAATTGGTATTCTCCTTCATTCGAGTGATGATGTAAATCCCCTTCGACTGCTTCCAGTTATTCCACTGGACGAAGTCGTAGATCGCCGGATCATAGGCTATAATTACCTTTCCCCTGTCGGTTCTTCCATACGCAGGGCATTTGCCTCCAAGCGTTTCAACGCGGTTATATCATGCTCTTTTTTCACCTTCGGACGAGCTGCATCCAAATGAATCATCGTTTGAGTCCGAAGATTCATGGCAAAAAAATGCCCGACGGGGTAACGCTTCTGATCAATTAGCTGGTCATGAGCTGAGCTTCCATGGCAATGACCGTCTGCGGCGTAGATCGCGACTCCATCAAGTTCGGCATGCTCTGCAAAGGGATCGTCTTTTGCCGCGGCGATCTCATCGGCTTCTGCTCGAACTGCACAGGCAATGTTTTGGGTAAGTCGTAGCCGCCTCTGGCTTTTCAAGCTGATAAAGAACCGGCTAACGGTGATCGCCAGCTTCAAAATCGTCATTGCTTTTTGAATCCAGTCTCGTCCGCTACGTACATCGTTCAGGCACCGCCCAACCCCTGCCTTCAAAAAATGCTCGTCGGGGAATTCGGGGCAATCCCTCTTTGCCTCGGCCTTTACCAGTGCTCGCAGCATCGGGCTGTAGAATTCATTCTCGACAGTAGTTGCTTGTGTTTTACTATTCATTATTTTTCCTCCTTTAAATTTGTTGTTATTAATGAAACACCTTATTGCAAAGGGAGCACATAATACTTCAATTTAAAGCCATAACATACTAATAATAAGCAGTTTATATTTCAATAGAATTGCCGTGAAAGACTCTTGCAATATGGCCATGCGGTCATAGCAGTGGCATTTTACATTAAACAGGAGGGGTCTGTCGTACGGGAGTACGGGCGATTTGATGAGAGCTCTCAGTGCATGAAATAAACATCTTCAAGGCCCCATTATGAGCCATGTTTTTCAGGAATAACCAACACCGTTGTACTGTTTTCCGGAAAATCGACTCCCGTGATACGTTCGTAGGTTCCAAGCGCTCCGGAGTTGTTAAGACAGCAGAGCGTACCGTCAGCGGCGAAGGTACAGTCGCTGACGTCCCACTCCTCGAGTTTACCGCGATCCGTCATCGTCGCCGTTATCCTATCATAGACGCCGACACGACCGTCTTGTTCAACACACCAGAGTTCGCCTTCCGAGTCGAATGCCAGCGATTGCAGCGACCAGCCGGAAAGTTGTCCGAGCCCTGTCATCGTCTGGCCAGAAAAATCGTACGTGCCGACGCTGCCATCGACTCCGACGCACCAGAGTTCGCCGCTGTCCGCGAATACTGCCGCCCTTAATGCCCAACCACCCGGCAAACCATAATCTGTCATTTGCCCGGCGACGATATTATAGCACCCCATGTTGCCTGCAGCGCCAATGCACCATACAGCGCCGTTGGCGACGCCAATAAGCGACGCCAGCGTCCAATTACCCAACCAGCTCAGGGGCTGATCGTTTTGGTCGATAGATTATAAGTGCCGGCCTGAGCCTAGGAATTCACCCACCACAACACACTGTCGGTCTCAAATATACACGCCCGCAATTGCATTCCACCGATATTGCCAAAGTTTGTCATGGTTGTGATGCTGGCGTCGGTGGTTCCAATCTCGCCCTGCTCGTTAATGCACCACAATACATTGTCAGGGGCGAAGGTGCATGTCTGCATGACCCACGTTTCCACGAATCCCAAATCTGTCATTTTCCTGACGTCAGGCACGTATTTGCCGACTCGCCCGTCCTGATTAACACACCACAGTGCACCATCCCTGCCGAATGTGCATGATTTCAGGGACCAACCGCCAAGGTTGCCATGGTCCGTCATCACGTCGTTTCCCTGATCGTAGACGCCGACATGACCGCTGGCGCCAACGCACCACATTGTTCCGTCTGGCGCAAAAGTACAGGCCGCCAATCGCCAATCTGCGAGTGTTGTAAACGGGGACACGTCCAACGTTGCGACGTCAAGCATTCCGAGCTGACCCACCGCGTCGAGACACCACAGCGTCCCATCGTTGGCGAATGTGCATGAGTTGAGCGGCCGTCCACACAGGTATTCCAGATTTTGTAAGGTTCGTTTTACAATGTCGTAGACGAGCAGGCGCCCCGACAGATCGACGCCCCATAACATATTGCCCTGTACCGTTGCCGATCGTAGTTTGCCCCCATACAAACGCTTGGTCTTGAGTGGAATCCACTGGCCGTTGGTAAGCAGCGACGGCGTGACGCCGAAGTTTTTCTTTCTTATCAATTCCTCCGGCGGCGTCTGACGCGCTGTTAACCATGTATTGTAGTCACCGTAATAGATATCGAAGTCCGGCGCAGGCGTATCTTTATCGATACAGACATTCAGCCTATCCAGTTCCTTGCCGAATACCTCCGCGCTGCCTATGTAGAAGCTGTCGCCAATGGCTGCCTGCGGCCCGAATATCCAGAACGGTTTTGCCGGCGCCAGATTACCATGGGTGTTTGCTAGGACAACGTCCTGCAGCCCCGTAACCTCACGTGCAGGAAATCTGCGTAAGCCTGGGAGGATGGCGCAGGTCAACAACGCATTTTGGAACCAACTTAAGCATTGGCGACGCGCAATCGACTCCACTGACTGTCGTTGGTGCAGCCATGATGGGCGGCGCGAATGGGTATGCAGATGATACAGCAAGGCGTCGGGCAATTCGTTTGACTTGATACGTATATCCAGATGCATCCATTGGCAACCATGCTTTTGACGTACTCAGGAAGACGTCAAAGTTCTGCAGGTAGTCGTCGCTGACGGTTGCTGCAAACGTGAATGATGCGGTAATCGTCCGGTGTCCGCCTCCCAAATGAAGGACTGGTGATGCAATCGCAATTCCCGGACTGACGCGTCGGCCTGAAGCTGATCCGAAGATATTGCTGGTCAACACGTCGCCTTTTTCGTTCTTTGCAATCTTGATCGGAGCCATAATCGTTTCCAGAAAAAGGCCGCCGACATTGGATGTTGTCTCAGGCAGGCGCCGAAGTTTGCGAAGCGAAACGATTGATGAGTGTGAAAGATGTACATCCCGGTCTGTGGTAAACAGCAGCGGATGCCCGTCTTCGTAGGTTCCTGCGGTCAAGTCTGTGCCTCCGGGAAGCGTAAGATCAGGAGTTGACTTTTTTAGTTTGATCAGAACAAACGCATTGTCTGCACGCGGCGGCAAGCTTTTCTGGGCTAGGATTGTGTCGTAATAGAACGACAGGTGCCTGGCCGTTGCCTTGTTAAGTTCGCCTTGATGTATGTTTAGCAATTTGATGAATGAGATCAAAAGTCCAATATCCGGGGAAACATCTTCAGCACGCTCAATGATCAAATCGAATTCCGTACGTGCATAGTCAATCGCCTAGGAGTATGCCTTGACAATTTTTGAGTACACCTGCTCTATTGCATCGACTAGGTACATACTCAATCGCCCGGCGCCCCCCGACATCTGCGCCGTATCCAGGTTATCAAGGATGGTCGTGGGGTTTTCTACCAGAAAAATCGAAAAATCCGGCGTCTTGATTGATGGGAATTTCCTCTTCAATTCACGAATCAGCTGAACGAAGAAGCTGCGCAGGCGGGATATAACTGGCGTCGGGCAGCAACGATTGTAAGCGCTAAATGAATACGGTGCGACGTGGTTGTTTGCGGTCTGTGACCAGGTCTGCATATCTCGCATAATCGAGTAGGCAAGATCAAAGATGCGTTCCACTGCGGCAATAAGATGGTCTGTCGGCGTCGACTTGTCTCGCAGTTGGGACAACGCCAGCATGAACTGATGGCAGTAAAAGACGTAGTGGGACTTGCTAATCGCCGCGAGGAGAATCGTCGGTTCCTTCAGAAAGATTGATTCCCAACTGCCGTCATGCTCGTTGGCTTCGTTGTAGTAGTTAATTAACCTTGCATAACTGCCAACAAAGCCAAGATGATCCACAATTTTCCGTTCGTCGATGGATATGGCGTCCGGCAAAAGCGGGTTAAGTTGTAACTCTAAAATGGTCATAATTCTCTACTGATTTTGTGAATATGAAACAAGATTTGTTGCTTCAATTAGTGAAAATGGATGCACATGATTGTGCCGGGCATTGACCATTTTAATGGTAAAATCGACCAGGATATGAACCGTTGTACCGACTCCATCGGAGAAGGTTACATCAACATCATTGACCTGAATTCTCGGTTCATGATCCAGGAGTGCAGACTCGACGCACTGAATGATTTCATTCGCCAGCGAGGTAGACGGCAACTTAAAGAGAAATGCCGACAGATTCGCACCCCAAAACGGATACATCGTTCGTTCACCACGGGGCGTCGTCAATATGAGATCTATTGACTGCTTTATGTTGTCGATCTGATGCGTCATACTTATCTCACCGCTCCGATAAAATGTGGGAGGGAAACTCCAAGAAACTGGACGGATTCATCGTGTCTAACCTCCGATCATAACGGTTGGGGCGCCCACTGCGATTGATCCGCCATGAGCTGTGGAATCACCTAGCCGCGCCGCCGGCATGCCGCCAATCATAACAGTTGACGAGCCCTTCACAATGGAGTCCGGCGGTCCGACGCATACGAGCATATCCCCTAATCGCGCCGCCGGCATCTTTTCAATCAGGACGGTTGGTTCGCCCGGGCCGCTGACCGGGCCGCCGACATGAGGGATAGGCGGCACAGCAGGCGTAACCATCGGGCATGCGTGAAAATCAGTTAATCGTGCTGCCGGGGGCATGTCATGTTCTCCTTTATTATTATTTTCATTCATATCCAAATCGAATCGGTTCCTGCAAATAGCGTCGCGAAACATCGTAAGGCCAACGGGAAAATATTTAATTATCAATTCACCATTCATCCCGCAAAGCGGGGGACTGCCTACGGGAGCAATTAGTCTTTTCTCGCTTTTCGTTTTTCATTAATAATTATCAATTAACAATTCTCCATTCACAATTAATCAGTCTTTTATCAGTTAATCATCACCAAAGTGCCTTTGAGCGTCAACTCACCGCCGCCCTGCACCTTTAGTGAGATCATTATCTTGAAGGGCGTGCGTTTGCAGTCCCGTTCCACGCAGTCACGGGACAGTTTTAACGACGCTTCAACGAGTGCTTGCTGCTATTGACTCGCTAAAGCTCATCCGAAGCTTCCGTCCCGCGACTGCGTGGAACGGGACTACAAACCTTACCCCATCCGGTTTTTTGCGTTGATTCGATTATATAAACATTTGTATTCCAAGTCCTTCTGTTTTTGTTTTCCATTAACCATTCATCCCGCAAAGCGGGGGACTGCCTCTGGGAGCAATCAGTCTTTTATCAGTTGATCATCACCAAAGCGCCTTTGAGCGTCAACTCACCGCCGCCCTCCACCGCTGCCGCGCCATTGCCCTTGGCAGTGTATTCAGCATTCGCGGTTTCTTTGATATTCATTGCCGCAGTCTCAACATCACCACCAGACGCTTCAACCTTCACCCCGGAAGTCCCCTGAACCACGACATTTTTCTCCCCCTAGATAGTGATTGACTTCGGGCTTTTGATGGTGATGCCGTCACTGGACATCTCTATAGAATTATTATTCTGGTCGATCATGCTTACTTTCTTATTCTTATCATCAAGAACAAGCGTGTTATTGGCCGGGGTAATGACAGATAACACGATGTTTTTATCGTCGAAAGTGATGCGCAACCCACTCTTCGAGACAATGGCTTTCATCGAGTTATCGGAATCAGGATCAAGATCTGAAGACGGCTTGCGCTTACTGCTGTAGAGACTCCCGAGGACAATGGGATAACGCGGGTCTCCCCCCAGAAAGCCGACCACCACTTCATCATCCACTTCCGGGGAAAAAAAGACGCCGCAGCCAGCGCTCGAATAAAAATTGACCAATCGAGCCCATATGCCGTTAGCATCCGGGTCAAGGAGCGGCAGATTAATCTGAACCCGATATTCGCTGTCCGGGTCGCTATCGATTTTCATGACCGTTCCGATGCACAGATTTTCGATTCCCGGAAGCTGACCACCGGCACAGGGTGACATGACGTCATTTTCTTGAGCGAACCATGAGGACGACAGCCCGATCTCTGCGGTCGTTATCCAATTTCCATCGCCAATCTCATGCAAGACACCGGATACAAAATGATCGCCGTTGAATCGATCCCCCATTCCGGCGACCGTTAGGTAATGACCGGGCTTTACCAGATCCGTGCCCTGATAGGATGCACTCCCCTAGATTTTGGCATATTCGCTCTTCACTATCTGAGCCTTCGCCCAGTCAGTCAGCTCGTCACTTGATTCCGTAGCAGCAGTTTGGAGCTGGAATTCAGAGAGTCCAACAACGTCAGACAACTTTTTGCTGCTGAGATTGCCGGCGCCGACAACGCCGTTTGCAGCTTCCGCCGTGATCATCTTCTGCTGCTGAAAATCCCACGCTGTCGCCTTTGCCTTGGCAAACTGGGAGATTGAGTTCAGATCGGCGTCAAAGCTGCGCATGTTGACCCCGTATTCTACCGTCAAAACTGACTTGGAGTTCTTATCCGGCCTGAACACGGATACTTTTCCACCAGGCGTCGTCACCACCATGCCGTTGGCGTCGGCTCGCGTGAGGAGAAAATCCCAATCGGTGCAGTAATACTGAACGAGTTCGGGGATGGCCGTCGATGTACTAGTCACCTCCGCAGAAAGTCCTGAGTAATTTCCAATGATTTTGCTCATTGCATCGCTGTCAGTCGATTTGCTGAAACAGGCGCTCTTGCGACCCACCGTCATCTTCACAGGCCTTGTCCTTGGCACTCGACGCCCGCAGCGACCCCCTGAGGCGGCTTTACCTTTGCCGACTGCCGCGTGATCAGGCCCTTAAAGATGACCTCGGTTTTGCTGGCGTATCCCGCTTCAATCGTGATCTCCTTTCCAGGAACGAAATCATCCGCAGAACTGACGGCGAAGGTCGATTTGGCCGCATCACCATCCCGAAACGTGATGGCTGCGGATCCTATTCGGTTGACGGTATGGTTCACTGTGAGCGAGTAAAGTTGGTACTTTCCCGGAATTTCATTTCCGGCAACCTTGATGACGGTCGTCACATGACCGCTGCTTTTGATCTGCGTCGGCGCACTCATCGGTCATGCCTCCTTAATCAGAGGGGGAAACACAAGGTCATTGCCCGGCGTCAGTTTTCGAAATTTATTGAGATTGTTAAACCGTGCCAACTGCACGCAGTATGAACTGCTGTTATAAATGCGGTGCGAGAGCAGAGGCAATGAATCTCCGACCACCACATCGACCAGGTGCGTCATGTCGGGAGAACTCTTATTCTGGATTTTCGCGGCAACCTCTGGATCGGTTGAGGAGATAAACGCCAGTTTGACCTTGGCTCGCAACGGGGTGCCGTCGGGCTTGAAAAACGTGTACGAGACATTGAGGCTGACCAACCGTCCCCTGAGCGCTGTATCCTTCCCCCAGGCAATCTCTAAATAATACGGTTCGTGTATCTTGCCGTTATAGTTAGAGCCCATTCGAAAAGGGTATTTTGAGTATGAAATTTCTATATTCTTCATGGAATTGGACTTGAATAAATTGCGTAACGTGTTATCTTGCAATAATTTAAAATCTAATTTAATTTACCATGGAGGCAACAATGATCAAGCAAATTCCAAATGACTCGGTGTGCAGCAGCAACCTATTCTTGCCGGTTCCGGATACGAACTTGAAAGAGCTCTTGTCTGAGGTTCTGGAAATGAGCCGTAGACATCCGGAAATTCGCGATAGCATTCGAAAGGATCAAGATGCAGTAGCGATAAAGAAAAAAGAGTTACGGCAAAAAGATAAAGCCTATTTTGAATCAAAATTCGAGGCCCTTCCAGAAATTTTGAGTGAAGTGGAACAAACGGAAGCTCCATCCCTTTATTTACAAGTGGGTCGTCCGCGAATGGAAGCCGAACGGGTGTTGATTTTTCTTGTCCTGCGAGGCTACTTCCATACCTTAAGCAGTTTATCATCAATTGAACGCTTACGGGATTCGGTCACAATTTTAGACTACTTGCAAAAACGTGATCTGCTTCTTCCCGGGATCACAACGATTGTTGAGAATGTAAATGCGGCGTCTAATGAAACACGAGAACAAATTCACCGTGCTCAGTGAGGGCTAATTCTCAGTGAGGGCCTAGACGATTTCAAGGAGCTGACATTCGACAGTACGTCCGTGGAAGGAAACGTAGAGTGGCCGACCGATGCGGGTATTCTGCTCAAGCTTATTGAGCGTCTGTTTAGTCTGGGTGGCAAACTTTCGAAGTATGGCGGTCCGTCACTCCGGGCATGGTGGATGGCAAGCTGGATTTCGTCTTTGCAAACGCTGCTGTTCAAGATCAATTCCATTGCCGGAAAAGCGAATAGTAAAAAGAGGATAAAGAAGTTCTATCGGAAATTTTTAAAGACAGCCTACAAAGCGCTGAGTTATCTGAAAAGGGAACTTGGAGAGATGAAAGAACGGAGCGCAAAACTCGATATGAAGCCAAGTCGTCGAGAAATGCTCGATGCCATTTTTAAGCAAATAGACGGGGATCTTGCAGATGGATATCATGTTCTTTTTTACTCGGAGAATCGGGTAATGAATGATGTCCATCTTCCTTCTGCGGAGAAGGTTTTGAGCATTTCAGATGAAGATGCAGCTTATATAAAGAAAGATCCTCGGCCTGCGGAAATAGGATATAAACCACAACTCGGTCGAAGCGGCAATGGTTTTATCCCTGTTTGTAAGGTTCCCAAAGGGAATGCCGCCGACTCGAAAGAATTTATCCCTGTACTTGATTTAGCCATTGAGAACACCAAGGTGGCGCCTTCTTTAGTGAGCGTTGATGACGGTTATTCATCAAAGTCAAATTTAGAGGACGCAAAAGAAAGAGGGGTAGCCACTGTGAGTATAAGCGGCTCAAAAGGGAAACGGATTACGCCCGAGTCAGATTGGGATAGTCCAGCCTATCTTGAGGCTCGTCGCAATCGTTCAGCTGTTGAATCGCTCATGTTTGTACTTAAATATGTGTTTGGCCTGAAGCGTTTTCGACGACGCGGTCTTGAGGAAGTTCGCGCTGAATTGCTTGAGAAAGTCATTGCGTATAATTTTTGTCGGATGGGCTATATTCGTAAGCTCCGTCAAAAAGAAGCTGAAGCAAAACTGCGGCGAGTGGCTTAGGACGATCCCTACAAAATAGTGAAGTAAAAAAAAACACCAAAGGGCTTCAACCGGGAGTACTGTGTTCAAAAATAATTATTTTTGGGTCTCAACGACAAGTTGCTCGCAGAAAAGCTGGCGAATCGGCAACGATTATGTCAGACCCATGTTTCACCGACATTAAAATCAACAAATTGCGCCAAAATGGCACGGCAAAAATTGAGCAATTTGCCTTTTC
>WLWD01004300.1_pt1 | contig 14353 bp, 3 predicted proteins | sample 6712731 | NCBI WGS metagenome assembly WLWD01 (sample SAMN12718690, study PRJNA576275) | sponge metagenome | isolation source: marine sponge | host: Mycale hentscheli | place: New Zealand: South Island, Marlborough, Capsize Point | collected 2014-11-01
ACTTAGAAGGTGTGAACACTAACACAATGACTGCTAATACATTAACTAATCCATCAGTGGACTTAGAAGGTGTGAACACTAACACAATGACTGCTATTGCATTAACTAATCCACCAGTGGACTTAGAAGGTGTGAACACTAACACAATGACTGCTGATACATTAACTAATCCACCAGTTGACTTAGAAGGTGTGAACACTAACACAATGACTGCTGATACATTAACTAATCCACCAGTTGACTTAGAAGGTGCGAACACTAACACAATGACTGCTGATACATGAACTAATCCACCAGTGGAATTAGAAGGTGCGCACACTAACACAATGACTGATGATACACTAACTAATCCACAGTGGACTTAGAGGTTGGTGAACACTAACACAATGACTGTGTGATACACTAACTATCCATCAGTATAACAGGTCGACTTAGGTTGAAAACACTAACACAATGACTGCTGTACATTTAACTAATACACACGTTGACTTAGAGGTTGTGTGAATACAAACAATGACTGCCTGAACATTAACTAATCCACCCAGTTGATTAGAAGGTGTGAACACAAGTTGACTTAGAAGGTGTGAACACTAACACAATGACTGCTGATACATTAACTAATCCACCAGTTGACTTAGAAGGTGTGAACACTAACACAATGACTGCTGATACACTAACTAATCCATCAGTCTACAGGTCGACTTAGGTGTGAACTATGGCATTCCATTTGTTGTAATATTCAGTAGCACAAATTTATATTCAATAAACGTTTCTGAAATGTTTTCATTCATTTTGTCATATTTTAATTCATTTCTATTCAATAAAGTCGCAATAATTATTTGTATTCAATGCTACAAAATTTTTATTCGATAAGTTACAATATTTTTATTCGATAAGTCGCAAAATATTTATTATGTAAGTTGCAATATCTTCATATTCTATGATTGCTATATATTTATTCAATGAATTACAATATATTTCTTTGGTGAATTACAGCATATTTTATTTGACGATTTGCAAAATATTTGGCGAGTGAGACACTATCGGGGTAACACAATTGAAAATCGGGGATACATATAATTCTGGCATTTTTGTGTTTGCTTAAGCTACTGGTAATCAGATAGAGACTACAGAAAATACTAGTACTCAGGAAATTAAGAAAGTGGTTCTGTACTTGTTAGTTAAAGTGTACAATGGCCACAACGGCTATGTACTTAGCTATACTTTTAGAAATGGACTGATAAATTTTTTTGAAGTGTTTCATTTGTGCACAGGCTTGCTCGCCCTTTGTGCTCAAGCACATCATATTGTTTTGCATAAAAGAATGCTCACGCACTTTGGGAGCAATGCGCGGAATTGGAACAGGATTATTGGAATCTAGAATCTAAAAAGTAAAAATTCGAAATTGGTGTTAGAATGGACCTGGAATTGAATAAAACACCGTTGCAATATTGCAAATTATCAAATATAATCGCAATTTTATAGAATAAATATAATTATGGCAATTCATCGAATAAATATTTTGCAATGATATTCTGTAATTAACTACAGAAGTATATTGCAATATAACTGTCTTGGCTAGCTCATCCTGAGTTGTAGGAAAGGACAGAACTAACTCTATTACACTAATTACACTATTCACATCCTTAATTGTGAATTTCTTGTTCCCTCAACTCTTAATTCCTAATTGTATTGATCAAGTTTCCTTTCCCTTGCTCTCTATGTACACTCATCATGCCCATGCTTATAACTTATTGGTTTTGTCTTTTTCTTACAGTTTTTGATCTTGAGTTTTTGCATTTAGTTTGTTCTATCTCTGCTAGCTGCCGGTCATCTGTCTGAGCGGCTCTGGCGTATTGTTGGTTGAGTTGGGTTTCGCTTAGCTAGCATAGTCAGTAGGCTAATAGTCATCTATAGCTGGCCCCCGCTTTCTCTGTGTTCGTCAGTCCATTGCTATCTGTGGGCTATACATGTTTCTGGTCCTTCGAGCCGGATTCTGCTACAACCAGTGTCAAGTTATCTATAAGCTGAACTCTATCCTTGGTCGATTGTTAATCATCACTATCATCACTCTAAGAATTAACTAAGAATTAATTGTTCATCGATATCAATCTTCAGAACTAATTGCTTATCACCCATCAATCTTCAGAGCTAATTGCTTATCACCCATCAATCTTCAGAACTAATTGCTTATCACCCATCAATCTTCAGAACTAATTGCTTATCACCCATCAATCTTCAGAGCTAATTGCTTATCACCCATCAATCTTCAGAACTAATTGCTTATCACCCATCAATCTTCAGAACTAATTGCTTATCACCCATCAATCTTCAGAGCTAATTGCTTATCACCCATCAATCTTCAGAGCTAATTGCTTATCACCCATCAATCTTCAGAGCTAATTGCTTATCACCCATCAATATTCAGAATTAATTGTTTATTGTGATAGTTTATTCTGATTATCAATTATCATTCGGAACTAACTGATGCAACATGTCTGTCGATGAATATCAGTCTCTTAAGAACAAACGCTCTACAGCTAAGGGTAGAGTAACAAAAATCATAAACCAAACAAGTGCATTTGCCACAATGCCTCCAGATAATCTTGATGTAGACATTCTATCTCAGCAGCTCTCTGCTCTCGCTAAAGCAGATGAGGAATATTACCTCAATCACGATGCTATTCTGAATAATTACCCTGACAAGGGAGAATCTTATGATACTGGATCTTATGATCAAAATGTGTTGAAAACTAATTCTTTGTTGCGAGGACTCATTGAACTTACCCAGGCGCACAAGACTGCAGAACTTCTCAGAAGGAAAATTGATTTCCTCCAGTCTTACCTGACAGATAATCCCACAGCTTTATTAGGAGCTGGTTTGGAAGATGTTGCCACCAAACTGAAAGAGTTGGAGGAAAGTTCAATTGGTCATCTCACCTCCAAGGATGATAAATTGCAGAATTTGCTAGCTGATCTTCAGCGTGGATTTCTTTGTCTGCAAAATTCTGTAGCTACAAATGATGCTGCAAGTAGCAACCATGACCACAGCACTTCTTCCTGTCATGATAGTTCCTCCTCTCACAAGAACCCATCATCCCTCAAGTACAAACTTCCAAAAATTCCAATACCTGAGTTTCATGGTGACCCACTAGATTGGGCTACATTCTGGGAGCGTTTCTCAGCTGCTGTGGATTGCAATGACTCTCTCTCTGATTCAGACAAACTGACTTACTTGAGAGCAGCAATGAAAGACAAGGAAGCTGCGGACATTGTTTCAGCTTCTACAGGAAAGTATAGCACCTACACTACTCTTGTTGAACTACTTAAGAAGCGATACGACAAGGCCAAATTAGTGCATCGCCTTCATGTCAAATCAATTGCTCAGCACCCAATGAAAAATACCAATTATGATGAATTGTACAAATTGCACACACTGCTCAAGAAACATTTATCTGGTCTGCACATCAGTGGCCAACTGGAAGCAGGAGCAATATTGACATCTTTAGTAGTTATGAATCTCCCCTCAGCACTGTACGACAAATGGTTACATTATACCAAGGAATATCAGAAGGTTCCAGATATTGAGATGATAGTTAAGTTTATTGAAGAAAGAATTGACACTAGCTCTCCCATTAATTCCACGAAGAGGACTTCTCAAAGTATTGAAGTGAGAAAACCTAGAGCCGCTGTGCACTTAACAAACACTCACAGAAAATGTGAAGTGTGTGGTGGAGACCACCCAATATACACATGCTCTACCTTCAAGGCATTACCCATAGACAAGAGGTTGTCCACTGTACTCAATACCAAGCTCTACTTGAACTGCCTCAATCCAGGACATATCAACAAGTCGTGCAGAAGTACACACAGGTGCAAGAGATGCAATCGTGCTCACCATACATTGCTACATGATGACTCAAAGCTAAGTGCCACAGCCAACAACAGTCAGGCAACTTCTTCTTCCAACAACTCATCTTCTAGTAACGCATCCTCAACTAACCCATCTTCTAGAAATTCATCCTCAAGTAACCCAACTTCTAGTAACTCATCCTGTGGTAGCTCAACTTCAAATGGTTCATCCACCAGCAATACTTCGAACACCCAAGAAGATGCTGCTACGCAAGTCTCTGCTAGTATCACAACAGTCCCAGGAGAGGGGAAGCTTCCAGACACTTTGTTGATGACCTGTCAGGTGCTCATTGAGTCCAGTCAGGGAGCTGTAGTGAAGTCCAGAGCTCTTCTAGATAGTGGAGCCACTACCTCGCTCATATCCAGCAGACTTGTCAATCACCTCAAACTTCACAAGTTCCATAACCCAGTCATGATAAGTGGCGTGCAAGATTGTCTCACTGATCCTAGTCATTACACAACTAACTTTAAGGTTGCCTCTATCTACAATCCCAACAAGCATCTATCAGTACAAGCTGTAGTTGTTAACAAAGTCACTTCAAATCTACCACTGCAGGTGGGCAAAGGAATCTCAAATTGGGATTTTCTCAAGGATTTGGACCTTGCAGATCCAGTTCATCAGCCTGGGCGAATAGATGTTATTCTTGGTGCCAATGTATTTGACCAAGTGTTGCTCACAGAAATCAGAAGAGGATCAACAGGGCAACCTTCTGCCAGGGAGACAATATTTGGATGGGCTATTACTGGGCCCTACAAGTCAGTCAAAAACCATGTCATGGTTAACTCTATTCAACACTTAACATCTCCCACTACAGGTGATGACATTCTTAGAGCCTTTGGGAAATTGAAGAAGTTGGATCTGGTAAAGAATCGAGCTGCACTCCAGAGGAAAGAAAAGCAATGGAGTATTATGCTTCCACTACAAAGCTATTAACCAATGGAAGATACCAAGTTTCACTGCCCAGGAGAGAAGACAAGCCTCTTGGGGATTCTAGAATTCAAGCCGTTCATCGTTTGAATGCAAATGAGAGAAGTCTAAGGAGAAGAAATGCATGGGATTCATTTGAGGAGGCAGTAAATGAATACTTTGAGCTTGACCATGCAGAGCTTGTTCCGGAAAGAGATTTATTAAAGCCCAGCCATATGGTATTCTACCTTCCTATGCATGGCGTTGTCAAGCCAACAAGCACAACAACGAAATTGAGGATAGTTTTCAACGCCTCGGCTCCATCTGGAACTGGTGTGTCACTCAATGACACACTATTAGTTGGACCAACATTTTATCCTCCACTCACGAACATTCTCTTGAAGTTTCGTATGTTCCCTATTGCATTAACAGCAGACATCTCAAAGATGTTCCGTGCTATAGAATTACATGAAAATGACAGGGATTTCCATAGGTTTGTGTGGAAGTCTAAAGATGGAGTATTGAAGGACTTTAGAATGAAAAGGCTCACTTTTGGGGCTGCATCCTCACCCTTCATAGCCACAAGAACACTCAAACAGTTATCCCAAGACTTTAGAAATGATTATCCCTTGGCTTCTCAAGTAGTGGAATCGTCATTCTACGTCGATGACTGCATTACTGGTGCCACCTCAGACACTGAAGCCATCACACTACAGCAAAATCTTGTCAAACTCATGAAGCAAGGTGACTTTCTCCTTAGAAAGTGGAGGTCAAATTCTGATAACGTCTTGAAAACCATTCCTGATGATTTAAAGGAGAAAGAAGGATTACAAGAGCTCCCTGTTCCAACTGAGTGTCACAAAACACTGGGAATTCATTGGGACTCCTCTCGAGACAACCTTCACATTGCCACGGCACCATTAAAGAACCATGATGTACTCACAAAGAGGATTTTAACCTCAAACATAGCTCGCACATTTGATGTGCTAGGATGGTACACTCCTTCAACCATCACTATGAAAATTATGTTACAAAGTTTATGGGAAACTGGTATTAGTTGGGATTCTGAAGTTCCCATTGATTTGCGACAGAAATGGCAGGATTGGAGAAATCAGTTGGACTCACTCAGCAATCATGCAATTCCTCGTTATTATTTCACACCTGAATCGGGAGTGGAGGGGCTGCAGCTTCACGGCTTTTCTGATGCCTCGCAGCGAGCCTATGCTGCAGTAGTTTACCTGCGTGCCACTTACAAGAACTCTCCAACTACCGTCAGTCTAGTCTTGGCTAAGTCAAAAGTAGCTCCTTTGAAAGGTGAAACAATTCCACGGCTAAAACTATGTGGAGCTTTGTTACTTGCAAAAATCATGAAAACAGTTCAAGAAGCTTTGAAAATCGACACTTCTCACCTTCATGCCTGGACAGACTCCACCATAGTACTGAACTGGCTCGATGGCACTCCAAAGAGATTGAAAGTTTATGCCAGCAGCAGAATTGCCACCATACAAGAGTTATTTCCACCTAGCATATGGAAACATGTTCCGACACATTATAATCCGGCAGATTGTGCTTCACGTGATACATTTGTGTATTTGTTTCATTCACTGTAAAAGGCAGTTCATATCGAAGCTGTATCAGACCTATCTTCATCAGCATTCATTGCTTGCCTGCGGAGGTGTGTGTCAAGAAGAGGAAAGCAGGCTAATATTTACTCAGACAATGGCACTAATTTTGTAGGTGCTAATCGTGAACTCACTGATTTATACAAATTTCTGAAGAGCAAAGTTACACAAGATACAATTGTCAATTATTGTTCAACACAAAGAATCATCTGGCATACTGACTATGCTAGCTAAGCGAAACCCAACTCAACCACCAACAATGCGCCAGAGCCGCTACAAACAAAGGATCTTACTACAATAGTGTTCGTCAGTCCATTGCTATCTGTGGGCTATACAATAGCAATCATAGAATAAGAAAATATATAAAATAGTTTGACCTATCGAATAAAACACAATGTGCCACCACACCATTGCTTGACTGACACAAGTAGCTACATACACCTGTACTTCATACATACAGTCCTAAGAAACACAAAGAATGTGTACGAAGTAATTCTGTCAGGTAACTAGCCATTGTAGTTACAGAGAATTGATCACGAAGAACTTAGTAGGATTCAACTTCCTCCTAGCATAACCAATTAGAACTAATTAGCTAGACAAATGTTTTCCTTGAAATTTGGGCACATTACGAAATAGAGCTGAAGTGATTTTTCTGGGCCCAGCCACGTTTACTACGAGCTAGCAATCTACCACAGGCACTATCCAGTAATTCAATGGCTGACACGTACCTCTATCACGGAGCCGAAGGATCCTCTCCCTAGAGTAACGCCGGTGGATTCAACCCCGGACAACACGTACTTGTCAAGATGGCGATGATCTTTCAAGGCTTGTCCCACAAATTTAGAAGACTCCATAATTAATCGTACTAGCTACTGTAAAGAGAGTTAGTTACAATCACAAACCATTTAGACCACACACATTCCCGACGCCATTGGATAATTGGATTACAGACTATACTAAATAATGAAATGCGGAAATGCGTTGGGTCATTGAAGCATTCCCTGCAAAGATTGTTTAACTTTCTATCCAAACACAGACTTAGCGATTGTATATACAGTCATCCTCTATTTATTACACTAACCTTAGGAATCTGGGTTGGGCCAAATGGATTCCCCTCTCTCAGACATACTATAATTTCTGTAGCCATAACTCCATTACACAAATATTTCTTGAGGAAAATGTGCCAGATCTATATTACTGTCATTACACTGTTCCACCATTAGGAGAATGTGCCAGATCTATATTACTGTCATTATACTGTGCCAGATCTATATTACTGTCATTACACTGTTCCACCATTAGGAGAATGTGCCAGATCTATATTACTGTCATTATACTGTGCCAGATCTATATTACTGTCATTATACTGTTCCACCATTAGGAGAATGTGCCAGATCTATATTACTGTCATTACACTGTTCCACCATTAGGAGAATGTGCCAGATCTATATTACTGTCATTATACTGTGCCAGATCTATATTACTGTCATTACACTGTTCCACCATTAGGAGAATGTGCCAGATCTATATTACTGTCATTATACTGTGCCAGATCTATATTACTGTCATTACACTGTTCCACCATTAGGAGAATGTGCCAGATCTATATTACTGTCATTACACTGTTCCACCATTAGGAGAATGTGCCAGATCTATATTACTGTCATTATACTGTTCCACCATTATCCCACATCCTGTCTAACAATAATTATTATAATTAAGAGAGTGTAGATGTAGCAAGGTAAGTTCACAAAGAAGGGGAAAGAATGAATGACTACAACAATCCCTGTCTGCGCAGATCTTCATACGTCTTCTTATTGAACACATTTCCATCTGTGTCTTCATACTCCTCTTCTGTAGAAGACTCCCACTTGTCTTTATTTTTACCACCCTTTATCTTCTCCCACACTACACACACACACACACATACACACAATTATCATCAGCCTAAGTCTGTATCTAGTTATGAATAGTCATGACTTGAAGTCTGTATCTAGTTATGAATAGTCATGACTTCAAGTCTGTATCTAGTTATGAATAGTGATGACTTCTAGTCTGTATCTAGTTATGAATAGTCATGACTTGAAGTCTGTATCTAGTTATGACTAGTGATGACTTGAAAGTCGTATCTTTATGAATAGTGATGACTCCAAGTCCTGTATCAGTTATAAAATAGTTGGTGACTCCAAGTCTGTATCTAGTTATGAATAGTGATGACTTCAAGTCTGTATCTAGTTATGAATAGTGATGACTTGAAGTCTGTATCTAGTTATGAATAGTGATGACTTCAAGTCTGTATCTAGTTATGAATAGTCATGACTTGAAGTCTGTATCTAGTTATGAATAGTGATGACTCCAAGTCTGTATCTAGTTATAAATAGTGGTGACTCCAAGTCTGTATCTAGTTATGAATAGTCATGACTTCAAGTCTGTATCTAGTTATGAATAGTCATGACTTGAAGTCTGTATCTAGTTATGAATAGTCATGACTTGAAGTCTGTATCTAGTTATGAATAGTGATGACTCCAAGTCTGTATCTAGTTATGAATAGTGGTGACTTCAAGTCTGTATTTAGTTATGAATAGTCATGACTCCAAGTCTGTATCTAGTTATGAATAGTCATGACTTCAAGTCTGCATCTAGTTATGAAGTGGTGACTTCAAGTCTGTATCTAGTTATGAATAGTGATGAAGTCTGTATCTAGTTATGGATAGTCATGACTTCAAGTCTGTATCTAGTTATGAATAGTCATGACTTGAAGTCTGTATCTAGTTATGAATAGTCATGACTTCAAGTCTGTATCTAGTTATGAATAGTGGTGACTTCAAGTCTGTATCTAGTTATGAATAGTCATGACTCCAAGTCTGTATCTAGTTATGAATAGTCATGACTTCAAGTCTGTATCTAGTTATGAAGTGGTGACTTCAAGTCTGTATCTAGTTATGAATAGTGATGAAGTCTGTATCTAGTTATGGATAGTCATGACTTCAAGTCTGTATCTAGTTATGAATAGTCATGACTTCAAGTCTGTATCTAGTTATGAATAGTCATGACTTCAAGTCTGTATCTAGTTATGAATAGTCATGACTTCAAGTCTGTATCTAGTTATGAATAGTCATGACTTGAAGTCTGTATCTAGTTATGGATAGTCATGACTTGAAGTCTGTATCTAGTTATGGATAGTCATGACTTCAAGTCTGTATCTAGTTATGAATAGTCATGACTTGAAGTCTGTATCTAGTTATGGATAGTCATGACTTGAAGTCTGTATCTAGTTATGGATAGTCATGACTTCAAGTCTGTATCTAGTTATGAATAGTCATGACTTGAAGTCTGTATCTAGTTATGGATAGTCATGACTTGAAGTCTGTATCTAGTTATGGATAGTCATGACTTCAAGTCTGTATCTAGTTATGAATAGTCATGACTTGAAGTCTGTATCTAGTTATGGATAGTCATGACTTGAAGTCTGTATCTAGTTATGGATAGTCATGACTTCAAGTCTGTATCTAGTTATGAATAGTCATGACTTGAAGTCTGTATCTAGTTATGGATAGTCATGACTTGAAGTCTGTATCTAGTTATGGATAGTCATGACTTCAAGTCTGTATCTAGTTATGAATAGTCATGACTTGAAGTCTGTATCTAGTTATGGATAGTCATGACTTGAAGTCTGTATCTAGTTATGGATAGTCATGACTTCAAGTCTGTATCTAGTTATGAATAGTCATGACTTGAAGTCTGTATCTAGTTATGGATAGTCATGACTTGAAGTCTGTATCTAGTTATGGATAGTCATGACTTCAAGTCTGTATCTAGTTATGAATAGTCATGACTTGAAGTCTGTATCTAGTTATGGATAGTCATGACTTGAAGTCTGTATCTAGTTATGAATAGTCATGACTTGAAGTCTGTATCTAGTTATGAATAGTCATGACTTGAAGTCTGTATCTAGTTATGGATAGTCATGACTTGAAGTCTGTATCTAGTTATGAATAGTGGTGACTTCAAGTCTGTATCTAGTTATGAATAGTCATGACTCCAAGTCTGTATCTAGTTATGGATAGTCATGACTTGAAGTCTGTATCTAGTTATGAATAGTGGTGACTCCAAGTCTGTATCTAGTTATGGATAGTCATGACTTCAAGTCTGTATCTAGTTATGAATAGTCATGACTTCAAGTCTGTATCTAGTTATGGATAGTCATGACTTGAAGTCTGTATCTAGTTATGAATAGTGGTGACTCTAAGTCTGTATCTAGTTATGGATAGTCATGACTTCAAGTCTGTATCTAGTTATGGATAGTCATGACTTGAAGTCTGTATCTAGTTATGAATAGTGGTGACTTCAAGTCTGTATCTAGTTATGGATAGTCATGACTTGAAGTCTGTATCTAGTTATGAATAGTCATGACTTCAAGTCTGTATCTAGTTATGGATAGTCATGACTTCAAGTCTGTATCTAGTTATGGATAGTCATGACTTGAAGTCTGTATCTAGTTATGAATAGTGATGACTTCAAGTCTGTATCTAGTTATGAATAGTGATGACTTCAAGTCTGTATCTAGTTATGGATAGTCATGACTTGAAGTCTGTATCTAGTTATGAATAGTCATGACTTCAAGTCTGTATCTAGTTATGAATAGTCATGATTGTAGTAACTTACGTGCTATAGCATCAGCAATGGACGTCACATTCGCGAAATGAGCTGTGTTAGGAATACCCAGGCAACGCATACCATGAGCATGCCTCCACTCCTACACACACACACACACACACACCATGTCCAGTTTTACATGATTCCCATGCCATTTTCTCTGCTGTTTAAATAGCTATCCAGTTAATTTCCATTTCTTAGTTCATTGATTCTAGTAACTGCTTTCTTGTCTATATTAGCCGTTAGCAAGTGCCCCACCCACTACAAAATGGCGTTGAATGTACTAACTTTTGCAAATTAGGAATGCAGTAGCATAAGGTGTGATTATATCCATTGCTATTATCCTCAATCACTTGGTTTAGTTGCATCACTTCATTTTATCTCACCTCTTGACCTATGATTCATGAATACACACTACTGTTGTCATCACCGTAGCCGGTATGTGCAGTACTTACCAACCCAACCCAGCTGTATCGTCATCGGTACTGACGATGCTTTACCAACACAGTTTATTCATCGGCGAGCAAGCGAGATACTATTAGGGGTGGTTAATGCAAAATAGGGTATATGTTATGTGTATGTATGTGTGTATGGATGGTACGTATGCCCCTTAAACGCGTGCGTGGGGAACTTTTTTATCCTAAAAACTCGGCTTTTTAGGCTTGACCCCAGTTTATTCTGAAACTACAGCATTAAACAAGCCTTACTTTAACTTAAGCTCCAAAGTGTGAGAAAATTCCGGCGAAAACCCTTGTTTTTCAAGACACAAAAAGTTGCTGAGACCGGTTACTATGGCATTGAAGACCCTTTTCTAAGCGTAGTTTCAAAACTTCGCCGTTTTATGGGGATACGGAGTGCTGATTGTTTGTTGTCAAGAGCCATTGGTAGTCAGAATGCCGTAATGTTAGTGCTAAGGAAGTTACTACACTCCGTGAAGCTGAGGTAAGTATGTAATTCCGTATTTGTTAGCTAAATATGCAAAAATAACTCTGGTCTTCTTTTTTGTAGCTAAGAGCTTGTTGTCAACAGTGACTGGTAAATTCAAATAGTCAGAATGACTCAAATTTGGTACTACAAGTTACCACTGCTCAAGAAAATGAGGTAAGAAAGTAATTTTTGTATTTGTGTGCTAAAATTGATTGTCTTTGTATTTGTAGGTGAGAGCTTGTTGTCAAGAATTCAAGGTAATTCAGATGGTCAAAGTAACTTCAATTTGATACTACAGAAGTTATCAATACTCAGGAAATTGAGGTAAGTAGTAATTCCATATTTGTTGGCTAAAATTACAAATAATAACACTGGTTTATTATTTTTTTAATCGTAGCTGAGAGCTTGTCCAAGAGTTACTGGTAATTGAGATTATCAGAATGTCAGATGTTTGATATTACAGAAGTTACCATTAATCAGGTAAGAGAGTGATTTTGTATTTGTTTGCTGATATTATAGCGTTTGCATGAACTAAGCTAAAACATAGTAACAATATTGTAGTTTCATGTTACCTAACTATCAGGCTCGCTCGCCATTTGTGCTCAAGCACACCACTAGTTTATATATAAGTTTGGACGTACGTATGTCATTTTGTACTTTGACCTTCTCGTATTTTTGTGTTAGCTCGTTTTTTGACCCCGTCCCAAACTTCACTAAACGGAATGCTCCGGTTTAGCGATCATTACCTGTATCATCCTAAAAATTGAATTGTTTACCACTCTGAATTCTTAGTTAGAACTCAAAAACTTAACGGAGTTCCATTTCTATTCGAGTTAGTGGTGGTGGTAAGTTAATACGCTATTTGTCACAGTTATAAGCCCTACGCAACAGTATTTGCTTGAAAATTCATTGTCCACTAGACTAACCACGAAGGTAAGTCTTGCGTAGGTATGTTCAGTTGTGTGAAAGTATTGTGCGTTACAACTACTATACAAAGAAAAAGTTTAAATAATGTGACTTGATTTTGTTGCTTCTTTTTCAATTCAAACAGTTGCGGGGAGCGGTTACTATGGCATTGAATCCCCTTTACTGTATATACGTAATTTAAAAACTCGACTTTATTTTAGTAGCTTGAGTTTTAGTAGTTAGAATCAATCATTTAACAATAGTGTAGTTTAAGGCTCACTCGCCATTTGTGCTCAAGCACATCACTAGTCAACACACAATGTATCGTTGCCTTTTCTCACTTTCATGTATGCACACATCACCATAGTCATAGTGACAACACCACAGTCAATAGTGACAACACCACAGTCAATAGTGACAACACCACAGTCAATAGTGACAACACCACAGTCAATAGTGACAACACCACAGTCAATAGTGACAACACCACAGTCAATAGTGACAACACCACAGTCAATAGTGACAACACCACAGTCAATAGTGACAACACCACAGTCAATAGTGACAACACCACAGTCAATAGTGACATCACCACAGTCAATAGTGACAACACCACAGTCAATAGTGATATCACCACAGTCAATAGTGATAACACCACAGTCAATAGTGATAACAAGTGATAACACCATAGTCAATAGTGATAACAAGTGATAACACCATAGTCAATAGTGATAACACCTTACCAAACCACTGCTGCTGCATCCTTACCAATCAAGCTTAGCTAATGAATTATACACACCGTCGTCGTTACCGGCAGGCAAGTATATTTCTAAATTTTAATTAAAACTACTTTAGACTTTAGTCTGTGAGTGAAAACTTGAAGAGAAACACCGGCACAAAGTCTTCAAAACTAGTGATGTGCTTCAGCACAAATGGCGAGCAAGCCATTGTGTACAAGTAATCCAGACAACGGAGTAGCTAAGTTAAATGAAGTTTAATGGCACCTTAAGCTAGTTTAACAAAATTAACAGATAGCCAATTGCAAAAGCAGTAGTAGTTGGTAAAGATCGGTTATTATAAGGGCGGAGGAAGGAGGGGCCAACTGGCTAGGGGCATTGCTACATGGGGAAGGGTATATGAGGTGGTAAAGGGTACAGGGTCGTCAGCTCACACATGATCAAGGGGTTTCATGCCACATGTAAATTGCTAGTTGATGGTCTTCAGTAGAGACTCAGTCCAGAGTAATCTACCACGCCCTCCCACTCAGTCCAGAGTAATCTGCCACGCCCTCCCACTCAGTCCAGAGTAATCTGCCACGCCCTCCCACTCAGTCCAGAGTAATCTGCCACGCCCTCCCACTCAGTCCAGAGTAATCTGCCACGCCCTCCCACTCAGTCCAGAGTAATCTGCCACGCCCTCCCAC
>WLWD01002132.1_pt1 | contig 14350 bp, 17 predicted proteins | sample 6712731 | NCBI WGS metagenome assembly WLWD01 (sample SAMN12718690, study PRJNA576275) | sponge metagenome | isolation source: marine sponge | host: Mycale hentscheli | place: New Zealand: South Island, Marlborough, Capsize Point | collected 2014-11-01
TGGATATCATTGCTCTAACACCTGGAGATCATTGCTCTAAACACCACTGGATATCATTGCTCTAACACCACTGGATATCATTGCTCTAACACCACTGGATATCATTGCTCTAACACCACTGGATATCATTGCTCTAACACCACTGGATATCATTGCTCTAACACCACTGGATATCATTGCTCTAACACCACTGGATATCATTGCTCTAACACCACTGTTTCTGTTTGGATGGCGTCAGAAATGGAATGAAGTGCAGTACTGTAATGTAGAGTAACGCTTGCTGCAATAACTATGTTGGACTTGTCACCCCCCCTCCCCCTCCCCCTTCCCCTCCCCCATCCAAAGCAGCAATATCCTGTCATTAGCTTGTTTAACTTAACACTGTTTAGAATGGTAACTATGGTACATGGCAACTCTTGGAATTATCGTTATTGCCCTCGAGTTCATGGTTGAACTGTTACGTATGTTCATAATGGCTGTCTGTTTTTCTTTTATGGGTGGAGTAAGCTAAGTTCTGATTCTCTAAGATATTGTGTGTCTCTTTTGTTTCATATTGTTTACTGTCAATTCTATGTAGTTGTGAGTGTATATACGTATGTGACCGTCTATAGGAAAACCAGGCACAACGCGGCACCCTTCGAAAAATTTTTTTTTGCACTTACAGAGTTGTCGGCATCCAGATATTGAGCTCTCCAAGTTTTATCGTCGTAGCTTAAGTCGTTCCCGCTATAAATGACCTAACCGTTTCCTTCCGTCGGCTTGAAACAATACATTTTTAAGAAATCGATCGATCTTTTCTCGATATTTACGCACGCCGCGTTGTGCCCGGTTTTCCTGTAGACGGTCACATATGTGTGTTGGTGTGTCTCACTGCTGGGTGTGTCTCACTGCTGGGCGTGTCTCACTGCTGGGCGTGTCTCACTGCTGGGCGTGTCTCACTGCTGGGCGTGTCTCACTGCTGGGCGTGGCTCATTGTTGGCTAAGTTGTTTGCCATATCAACAACAACATTACTTTTGTGTTATTGAGCGGGTGAGGGGGAGGGGGCATAGAATCTGCTCGAGGTGGTTGATAAATAAGCCTCTCTCACCTCCCCCCCCCCCCAATCCCCGATTCCCCGTGATTGGGGGCATGTTACCTTTGAACATGCTCGACTCACCCAAGTAAAAATGTCCTGCAAGATCTTTAATGAAAACCATTAAAGATCATTAAGGATTTTTCTTGCAAGATCACTCCAGCATTTGAAACCCTGATCCTGCAGGATCATGGAATGTACATCTTGTGATATCCTGCATGATCCTGTGAGAACCCTGCATGATCCTGTGAGAACCACGCATGATCCTGTGAGAACCATGCATGATCCTGTGAGAACCCTGCATGATCCTGTATGTTCCTTGCATGATCCTGTATGTTCCTTGCATGATCCTGTGAGAACCCTGCATGATCCTGTGGGAACCCTGCGTAATCCTGTATGTTCCTTGCATGATCCTGTGAGAACCCTGCATGATCCTGTGAGAACCTTGCATGATCCTGTGAGAACCATGCATGATCCTGTGAGAACCACGCATGATCCTGTGAGAACCATGCATGATCCTGTGAGAACCCTGCATGATCCTGTATGTTCCTTGCATGATCCTGTGAGAACCCTGCATGATCCTGTGGGAACCCTGCGTAATCCTGTATGTTCCTTGCATGAACCTGTGAGAACCCTGCATGATCCTGTAAGAACCCTGCATGATCCTGTGAGAACCTTGCATGATCCTGTGAGAACCATGCATGATCCTGTCCTGTGAGAACCCTGCATGGTCCTGTGAGAACCATGCATGATCCTGAGTGAACCATGCATGATCCTGTGTGAACCATGCATGATCCTATGAGAACCACGCATGATCCTGTGTGAACCCTGCATGATCCTATGAGAACCACGCATGATCCTGTGTGAACCCTGCATGATCCTGTGAGAACCACGCATGATCCTGTGAGAACCATGCATGATCTTGTGAACCCTGCATGATCCTGTATGTTCCTTGCATGATTTTGTACGTTCCTTGCATGATCCTGTGAGAACCGTGCATGATCTTGTGAGAACCCTGCATGATCCTGTGAGAACCAAGCATGATCCTGTGTGAACCCTGCATGATCCTATGAGAACCACGCATGATCCTGTGTGAACCCTGCATGATCCTGTGAGAACCACGCATGATCCTGTGAGAACCATGCATGATCTTGTGAACCCTGCATGATCCTGTATGTTCCTTGCATGATTTTGTACGTTCCTTGCATGATCCTGTGAGAACCGTGCATGATCTTGTGAGAACCCTGCATGATCCTGTGAGAACCAAGCATGATCCTGTATTTTCATTGCAATAATTTGAAAAAAATTTACAAAATTTATTAGTTTTCAGTTTGCAAAAAAAAAAAAAAAAAAAATACAAGAACAACAAAGCATTACACTGAAGACCTGCCACTATCTCGGCACTTTTGGTTGAGTGATGTCATTAACTGCCGGTGGTCATACTTATCACCATAACGATTATTCATACAATCTAAAAAAATATAATATATATATAATGAATGGCACACTGAATCCTTCTCTCTCAAAAATTCTTCCTCCCTCCTTGCTCTCTTGCACATCACCACCCCTTCTCTTTTTCTTCAAACATACCAAATAGTACTTGAACTCTTTTCGGAGATAATGGTGGCTTCTCACTTTTCTTTGATTTCACAACCACCGATTTGGCTAACTCTTCTTTACTGAACAAGACCTCCAGCATATTCCTCCCATATGCATATGGATCTCTGGCAGGTATCTGCTTTAAATTTATACCATTCACCTAAACAATAGCAATTTACACCTGTAATATCATGTCAAACTTCACAATACTGATACTTACATTGTATTTGGATAAATCCTGTTCTAACTTCACATGCTCTACGGAAGGGCTAGGCTGAGTATTTGAGTGGACCATTCCATTCACAGTCGTGACCAGCGTATTTAAAGTATCTTGAATTTCTCGTAATTTTTTCATCACCAGACTGGGTGAGTACTCTCCACAATTCTGCCGTAGAGGAGTAGACTGACTTTGGACAGTGAGTAGTACTGACTTTTGCATTCTGTTATGTTAGATGAAGACTGACTGGATGCTTCATCTGGACCATCGTCTGTGAACTAAAAGGTAAACTACATATATATATATATATATGTAGTTTATTATGTAAGTGACAGAGTGTAATATTGTAATATTGTGAGGCATTTCATGAGCAGACGTTTCTTTTCATAAGCTATAGCAAGTGAAATAAGGTTTGATATTGAACAGTTTCACCCCATGCTAGCACACATTTAAGTGGGTTCCTATAGATATTTTCACTAGTGTTTGCATAGCCTATTCAGAAAGCACAACACAGCATGCTGAATATATTATTTTATTTTAGCATTTGAATGTTAAAGAGCCTTAATTCTTCAGTGGCTGTGTTTAAACCAGACAAATGTTGTGAAACTAATGATCCTCCCCTTCCCCAAGTATTACTACTTTACTTAGCCATCAACTTACTGCACTTTTAGCTTGCTCCATAATTTCTTGCAGATCGTCTTCTGGATTGGCTTTCTTCTTCTTAGAAACTATACATTAATTGTAAATTTAATAGTCAAAAATGAAATGAAAAATTGTATGAACTGAACTTACCATTAAACTCTTCCACCTTCATTACAGTGACTGGATATGACTTTTTTTCAAAATCCATAATTAATTGGTTCCCTTGGTTGAAATCTTCAGCACATAATGGAGAATCTAACTCTTCTTTAGACAGGGAAGCTATTTTTACTTTAAATACTCTCCCGGTCTGATTACATTTTACTTGAACCCTCTCTGCAAGTTAAAATTACTAAATTTGATTACCATCCACAAAGTATTCTTGCAATGCTTACTATTTAAATTCTGACTTAATGAAGCACCATAGGTGCGAACCCTCAGCGCCACTATACACTAGCTAGCTATTAAACCATTTCTCAGACCTATCAAGTATAAACAAAGGTGTGCAATGAAAACAGTAGATATAAATGCGTCTTAATAATGGAATCCAACATACTCAGAGATAGTTTTAACACACAAGTCAAGTGCTTAACTTTTGAGCATAAAGAAAACTACCTTATGCTGCAAGAAATTAATAGCTCACATGATAACATGTGACAAAATGGGTGTTATCCACAAAAATTCGTACCTATACGGAGCTGTAGCTTCGTGTTTTCTCAAAAAGTATCACAACAAAAGGTTTTAAATTGTCCTTCAAATTAAGTGCATACCTAAACAGTTAATTGTAAGTGATCTCCAAAATCAGACAGACAGACAACAGATAACTCTCTCGCGCTGAGGGTAAATAAAGGTGGTCTGACAAAGTGTCAGATTGTGCTTATACGAGTAAGGTGACAAGGTTAAACACATATGTTCACCTGGCAAAAAGAATTTTTCTTACATGCATTAAGTAGCTCAGATTTTGACGGTTATGACCTTATTTTAAAATTGATATTTCATGGTGTAATTAGCTTTAGGCTTACCTGGCTAGGGCAAATAATTTTTCTATAGTCTGCTTTGTGTCGACTGTCAGAAATTAGGCTAGTGACCAGAGCCATTGTACTGAGAGAAGTGTTCCAATCTGCATACAGGTACGAATAGTTAAACTCTAATAAAAGTGCACCATCAATAGTTACCATTTAACTGTATCTCAGCTTGAATAACGGCAAGAGAAGGTCGGATTCCACACTCAAGTTCCACTTGCTTGAGGACTTTCGGTACCCAATTCTTTTTCCACTGCTCCACAATAGAGCAGAAATCACGTACGCTTGCATGCAGGTGGCTGTGGCATGCCATCATCATCACTGTCAGGAAAGGCTATAACAATAATAATAATAATAATGAAGCACCAAAGGTGCGAACCCTCAGCGCTACTAGCTACATAGCCAGCTATTACAAAATAACCTCAGACTGAAAGAATAATTTATTATTTACTATTTTAATAGGGCATCAATATAGCTCGAGCAATGAAAACGGTTAATTGTCTGTAATCTCCAAAATCAGAGCGTGACAGACAGACAGAAAGACAAACAGACAGGACAACTACTATATAACCCTCTTGTGCATGCACACTAAGGGTTAATAATAAACAACAGTTTCACCATGTTATCTACACTTACAGTGGGCTCTAATTGGAAGAGCATCTCGGGATGATGACCCGGAGCTGCTCGTTTTCCCAGATTTCTTCCTGTTGCATGCAGGTGGCTGTGGCATGCCATCATCATCACAGTCAGGAAAGGCTATAATAATAATAATAATATAATAGTAATAATAATAACAATTTCACCATGTTATCAACACATAGTGTGCTCTAACATAATACTAGTACGTGTACACAGTGGTATTACTAGTATGTGTGTGCACACAGTGGTAATACTAGTGTGTGTACACAGTGGTATTACTAGTATGTGTGTGCACACAGTGGTAATACTAGTGTGTGTACACAGTGGTATTACTAGTATGTGTGTGCACACAGTGGTAATACTAGTGTGTGTACACAGTGGTATTACTAGTGTGTGTACACAGTGGTATTACTAGTATGTGTACACAGTGGTATTACTAGTATGTGTGTGCACAGTGGTAATACTAGTGTGTGTACACAGTGGTAATACTAGTGTGTGTACACAGTGGTATTACTAGTGCGTGTGCGCACACAGTGGTAATACTAGTGAGTGTACACAGTGGTATTACTAGTGCGTGTGAGCACACAGTGGTAATACTAGTGCGTGTACACAGTAATAATACTAGTACGTGTGTGCACACAGTGGTAATACTAGTGCGTGTATACAGTGATATTACTAGTACGTGTATGCACACAGTGGTAATACTAGTGCGTGTATACAGTGATATTACTAGTATGTGTGTGCACACAGTGGTATTACTAGTGCGTGTGCGCACACAGTGGTAATACTAGTGCGTGTACACAGTGGTTTTACTAGTATCTGTGTGCACACAGTGGTAATACTAGTGAGTGTACACAGTGGTATTACTAGTGCGTGTGAGCACACAGTGGTAATACTAGTGCGTGTACACAGTGGTAATACTAGTACGTGTGTGCACACAGTGGTAATACTAGTGCGTGTACACAGTGGTAATACTAGTGCGTGTACACAGTGGTAATACTAGTGAGTGTACACAGTGGTAATACTAGTGAGTGTACACAGTGGTAATACTAGTGCGTGTACACAGTGGTAATACTAGTGCGTGTACACAGTGGTATTACTAGTGCGTGTACACAGTGGTATTACTAGTACGTGTGTGCACACAGTGGTAATACTAGTGCGTGTACACAGTGGTATTACTAGTGCGTGTGAGCACACAGTGGTAATACTAGTGCGTGTACACAGCGGTAATACTAGTGTGTGTGTGCACACAGTGGTAATACTAGTGCGTGTACAGTGGTATTGCTAGTGCGTGTGTTCACGCACTAGAAATACCAGTTTGTGTGTGCACACACTAGAATACCAGAACGCACAGAATACCAGTACGTGCATGAACGCACTAGAAATACCAGTACGTGAGTGCATGCACTAGAAATACAAGTTTGTGCATGCACAGATTAGAAATAATAGTATGTGCGTGCATGCACTAGAAATACTTGTAAGTGCATAGGTATACAAACTTCAATGAACACTTAAAATTACTGCTTGGATTAACAACAGACTTACTTACCTTTATCTTTTCTTTATAATTCCTACTTCCATGGTACCTCACTAGATAAGCAGGTAGCAGCACCACCAATATTCTCAAGCTAAAAGAAAAGAAATAAAAATACAGCGAAAATGGCTACCAGCAACAACCCCGAAATAGGAAAGACTTCCTGCCCTTTCTAAAAGCTGTTTCCGTAACAAGATAGCCTATCACTACCAACATAGAACTACAGACAGGCTCACTCACCTTTGCACAGTAGACAAGAAGACTAAGAGAAGACAGTAGTAGAGCTTTCGTTGTGCTCGGCGGATTACGCGTGGTGTAATAAGCAATAGTATACGGATTGCGGTTGAATACGGAATTAACGCGGCACGCCCTTTCTGTGTATTATCTCGGAAACGGTTCGCGCAGTGGCTCTAAAACTTGGAGGAGTTCATAAATAAAAATAATAAGTACTTCACCGCAAAAGTTATCCACACTAGTGAGTTATAATTGGAGTACTCCCTGGTGGCTGAATATCACAAGTACTGGCTGGGGACAGGTCTGCTGAAAGACATAGCTAACAATACTCATATACAATTAGCCATACTGGCGCAGATCTGAGCACCTACCAGAATTCCTGTACAGTATATAGCTATACAATTAATATTTGAACCATTTTCATGATTATTCACCATACTTGCATCAAGTGGGACACTCCCACAATGTTATGGTGGGATTGTCCCACCAACTTCATAATGGTGTAACATCACACTGATGTCAAGTGGGACAATCCCACCATAGAGTGGGAGTGTCCCACCACCAGCATCATGGTGTGACATCACACCTAAGGTGGGAAACATGTTTGGTGGGATATGGCCACCACTTTTTTTACAGTGCACAGTTACTCTCTAGTTACATCATCCCAATACCAAATCATTTCGAACACCATTAAATGCATGATCGATACTGTTGTTTTTTTTTGTTATATGAAAAAAAATACGAATTTTCAACATAGAAAATAAGCTAATTTTATTTTTTTAATTTTATAATGTTCTTTATAATTTCACTTACCCAAATGAATGAAATATAACATTTATAAATGTACATGTGATACCTATAAGATGCCTTCAAAACCTAAATAAACAAAAATTATATAGGACATAGTCTAGGTAAGACCTTGAAGATCTTGTGTGATCATAAGTGATGAAATTATCCAGGATAATTACAGAACTAGCAGGAACAATCTTGGCAAGAACCCTAAAGGATCTTGTGTGTTCATAAGTGATAAAAGTATCCAAGATTATCTCAGAACTAGCAGGAGCAATCTTGGCAAGAACCCTAAAGGATCTTGTGTGATCATAAGTGATAAAAGTATCCAAGATTATCACAGAACTAGCAGGAACAATCTTGGCAAGAACCCTAAAGGATCTTGTGTGATCATAAGTGATAAAAGTATCCAAGATTATCTCAGAACTAGCAGGAACAATCTTGTCAAGAACCCTAAAGGATCTTGTGTGATCATAAGTGATAAAAGTATCCAAGATTATCTCAGAACTAGCAGGAACAATCTTGGCAAGAACCCTAAAGGATCTTGTGTGATCATAAGTGATAAAAGTATCCAAGATTATCTCAGAACTAGCAGGAACAATCTTGGCAAGAACCCTAAAGGATCTTGTGTGATCATAAGTGATAAAAGTATCCAAGATTATCTCAGAACTAGCAGGAACAATCGTGGCAAGAACCCTAAAGGATCTTGTGTGATCATAAGTGATAAAAGTATCCAAGATTATCTCAGAACTAGCAGGAACAATCTTGGCAAGAACCCTAAAGGATCTTGTGTGATCATAAGTGATAAAAGGATCCAAGATTATCTCAGAACTAGCAGGAACAATCTTGGCAAGAACCCTAAAGGATCTTGTGTGATCATAAGTGATAAAAGTATCCAAGATTATCTCAGAACTAGCAGGAACAATCTTGGCAAGAACCCTAAAGGATCTTGTGTGATCATAAGTGATAAAAGTATCCAAGATTATCTCAGAACTAGCAGGAACAATCTTGTCAAGAACCCTAAAGGATCTTGTGTGATCATAAGTGATAAAAGTATCCAAGATTATCTCAGAACTAGCAGGAACAATCTTGGCAAGAACCCTAAAGGATCTTGTGTGATCATAAGTGATAAAAGTATCCAAGATTATCTCAGAACTAGCAGGAACAATCTTGGCAAGAACCCTAAAGGATCTTGTGTGATCATAAGTGATAAAAGTATCCAAGATTATCTCAGAACTAGCAGGAACAATCTTGGCAAGAACCCTAAAGGATCTTGTGTGATCATAAGTGATAAAAGTATCCAAGATTATCTCAGAACTAGCAGGAACAATCTTGGCAAGAACCCTAAAGGATCTTGTGTGATCATAAGTGATAAAAGTATCCAAGATTATCTCAGAACTAGCAGGAACAATCTTGGCAAGAACCCTAAAGGATCTTGTGTGATCATAAGTGATAAAAGTATCCAAGATTATCTCAGAACTAGCAGGAACAATCTTGTCAAGAACCCTAAAGGATCTTGTGTGATCATAAGTGATAAAAGTATCCAAGATTATCTCAGAACTAGCAGGAACAATCTTGGCAAGAACCCTAAAGGATCTTGTGTGATCATAAGTGATAAAAGTATCCAAGATTATCTCAGAACTAGCAGGAACAATCTTGGCAAGAACCCTAAAGGATCTTGTGTGATCTTGCTATAGTGTATAAATTGTACTCCCAAGATTTCGTAGGACGCATCTTGTCTTGCATTATCCCATCAAATCTTAGAAAAACAGTTATGATCCTGCAAGATCTTACAGGACATTTTTACTTGGGTGTGATCAGCTCGTCTAGTGTATGTTAAATATCATTAAGCGGTGGCCACATATAACAACGCGCACTTCCCATAGATCCACACATTAATTTATTTCCCGCCAATACACCACAATTAGATAATACGCTAACAGAAACAATCGCAAAGTAGTAGCAGCAGCGAAGTGTAGTGTCTTTAGCTTCAGGTTTTCTCATAGCCGTTTACAGCAACACTACGTATAGTAGTCCTTGTCTGAGCTCACGTGGCAAGGTGCACCAGGCTGCCTCTCCTCCTGTAACCGTTCTCCAGGCTCTGCACATCTGAGCTCGAGCGGATGGATCCAGCAGGCTGGATTTCTGAAGAGCAAAGACTTCCCAAGCTGCCCAGCTCTAAGACCTTCACCTTGGGCTATCTCCCAGACACTGCTCTCTCTTCTGAGTCTCTTGATATTGTTGTATTGATGTTTGTTTACTCTTGGTATAGGTGGGCTCTTTCTAGAACCAATGCAAATCCATTGAAAAAAATTGCTCGCATACTAGAGTACCAGAAATGAGGGTGGGTGGGGGCGTGGTTATTTAATAGGAATTGCGAGTGGAATAAAAGTTCCCAATTTTGTATCAGTTTTTCTTGGAATCTAATAATGAGAATAACAATTATTTTACACACGGGTAGACCTAAAAAAAAGAAGAGCTGTGCCACAACTTGAATTTTTCAATATCTTATAAAAAGAAAAAATGCGAATAAATCATTAAGTAATATTGAAATGAAAAGAACTTGTTGTCTTGCAGTAGAGTATCGGCTCGGCTAGTAGTGCACCAAATTACAGAGATCCAACTTACCGCACCGCTCCAAAAAAGTGCCACAAAGTTTTATAACAATACTCCAATAGTAGTTAATCTCTTAAAAAATACTAGTTTCAAGTGTATTTAATTTGCGTTTGATATTACAACAGTGTTGCTAGTACATCACATACATTATCTGGTGTCACGCCCACACAAACACACACACACAAACACACACACACGTGCATGCACACACATAAACACACACACACACACGTGCATGCACACACACACACACACATACACACACGTGCATGCACACACACACGCGTGCATGCACATACCCATACACACACGTGCATGCACACGCACACACACACACGTGCATGCACACGCACACACACACACACGTGCATGCACACGCACACACACACACGTGCATGCACACAAACACACACACACACGTGCATGCACACGCACATACACACACACACACACGTGCATGCACACACACACACACGTTCATGCACACACAAAGTTTTATAACAATACTCCAATTAATCTGTTAATCTCTATAAATACTAGAGAAACTGCCAGGGACCATGGAATTAGCATATTTTAGAGTCGGACGTGTCCAGTGGACTAAAATGAAACGAGAGAAACTGCCGGAGACCATATAATTAGCATATTTTAGAGTTGGACGTGTCCACTGGACTAAAATAAAACGAGAGAAACTGCCGGGGACCATGTAATTTGCATATTTTAGAGTCAAACATGTCCACTGGACTAAAATAAAATGAGAGAAACTGTCCGGGACCATGTAATTATAATATTTTAGAGTTGGACGTGTCCAGTTGACAAAAATAAAACGAGAGAAACTGCCGGGGATTATGTAATTATAATATTTTAGAGTCGGACGTGTCCAGTTGACATAAATAAAACTAAACAAACTGCCGGGAACCATGTAATTATCATATTTTAGAGTCAAACGTGTCCAGTGGACTAAAATGAAACGAGAGAAACTGCCGGGGACCATGTAATTATCATATTTCATAGTCAGGCGTGTCCAGTGGACTAAAATGAAATGAGAGAAACTGCCGGGGACCATGTAATTAGCATATTTCATAGTCAGGCGTGTCCAGTGGACTGTAATCAAACGAGAGACTCTGCCGGGGACCATGGAATTAGCATGTTTTAGAGTCGGACGTGTCCAGTTGACTAAAATGAAACGAGAGAAACTGCCGGGGACCAAGTAATTAGCATAATTTAGAGTCGGACGTGTCCAGTGGACTAAAATGAAACGAGAGAAACTGCCTGGGACCATGTAGTTAGCATATTTTAGAGTCGGACGTGTTCAGTGGACTAAAATAAAATGAGAGAAACTGCCGGGAACCATGTAATTAGCATATTTCAAAGTCAGACGTGTCCAGTGGACTAAAATGAAACGAGAGCAACTGCCGGGAACCATGTAATTATCATATTTTAGAGTCAAATGTGTCCAGTGGACTAAAATGAAACGAGAGAAACTGCCTGGGACCATGTAATTATCATATTTCATAGTCAGGCGTGTCCAGTGGACTAAAATGAAACGAGAGAAACCGCCAGGAACCATGTAATTAGCACATTTTAGAGTCGAACGTGTCTACTGGACTAAAATAAAACGAGAGAAACTGCCGGGGATTATGTAATTATAATATTTTAGAGTCGGACGTGTCCAGTTGACATAAATAAAACGAAAGAAACTGCCGGGAACCATGTAATTATCATATTTTAGTATCAAACGTGTCCAGTAGACTAAAATGAAAGGAGAGAAACTGCCGGGGACCATGTAATTATCATATTTCATAGTCAAGCGTGTCCAGTGGACTAAAATGAAACGAGAGAAACTGCCGGGGACCATGTAATTAGCATATTTCATAGTCAGGCGTGTCCAGTGGACTAAAATGAAACGAGAGAAACTGCCGCGGACCATGTAATTAGCATATTTCATAGTCAGGCGTGTCCAGTGGACTGTAATCAAACGAGAGAAACTGCCGGGGACCATGGAATTAGCATGTTTTAGAGTCGGACGTGTCCAGTGGACTAAAATGAAACGAGAAAAACTGCCGGGGACCATGTAGTTAGCATATTTTAGAGTCGGACGTGTTCAGTGGACTAAAATGAAACGAGAGATACTGCCGGGAACCACGTAATTGGCACATTTTAGAGTCGGACGTGTTCAGTGGACTAAAATGAAACGAGAGAAACAGCCGGGGACTTTGTAATTATCATATTTTAGAGTCGGACGTGTCCACTGGAATAAAATGAAACGAGAGAAACTGTCGGGGACCAAGTAATTAGCATAATTAGGAGTCGGACGTGTCCAGTGGACTAAAATGAAACGAGAGAAACTGCCTGGGACCATGTAATTAGCATATTTTAGAGTTAGACGTGTCTACTGGACTAAACTAAAACGAGAGAAACTGCCGGGAACCATGTAATTAGCATATTTTAGAGTCGGACGTGTCCAGTGGACTAAAATGAAACGAGAGAAACTGCCGGGGACCAAGTGATTAGCATAATTTAGAGTCGGACGTGTCCAGTGGACTAAAATGAAATGAGAGAAACTGCCTGGGACCATGTAATTAGCATATTTTAGAGTTGGACGTGTCCAGTGGACTAAAATGAAACGAGAAAAACTGCCGGGAACTACATTGTAGAGTCGGATGTGTTCAGTGCACTAAAATGAAATGAGAGAAACTGCTGGGGACTATGTAATTATCATATTTCAGAGTCGGACGTGTCCAGTGGACTAAAATGAAACGAGAGTAACTGCCGGGGATCATGTGATAAACACATTTCATAGTCGGACGTGTCCAGTGGACTAAAATGAAACGAGAGAAACTGCCGGGGACCATGTTATTAGCATATTTTAGAGTCGGACGTGTCCAGTTGACTAAAATGAAACGAGAGAAACTGCCGGGGACCAAGTAATTAGCACATTTTAGAGTCGGACGTGTCCACTGGACTAAAATAAAACGAAAGAAACTGCCGGGAACCATCTAATTATCATATTTTAGAGTCAAACGTGTCCAGTGGACTAAAATGAAACGAGAGAAACTGCCGGGGACCATGTAATTATCATATTTCATAGTCAGGCGTGTCCAGTGGACTAAAATGAAATGAGAGAAACTGTCGGGGACCATGTAATTAGCATATTTCATAGTCAGGCGTGTCCAGTGGACTGTAATCAAACGAGAGACTCTGCTGGGGACCATGGAATTAGCATGTTTTAGAGTCGGACGTGTCCAGTGGACTAAAATGAAACGAGAGAAACTGCCGGGGACTAAGTAATTAGCATAATTTAGAGTCGGACGTGTCCAGTGGACTAAAATGAAACGAGAGAAACTGCCTGGGACCATGTAGTTAGCATATTTTAGAGTCGGACGTGTTCAGTGGACTAAAACTAAACGAGAGATACTGCCGGGAAACACGTAATTGGCACATTTTAGAGTCAAACATGTCCACTGGACTAAAATAAAATGAGAGAAACTGTCCGGGACCATGTAATTATAATATTTTAGAGTCGGACGTGTCCAGTTGACAAAAATAAAATGAGAGAAACTGCCGGGAACCATGTAATTAGCACATTTTAGAGTCGAACGTGTCTACTGGACTAAAATAAAACGAGAGAAACTGCCGGGGATTATGTAATGATAATATTTTAGAGTCGGACGTGTCCAGTTGACATAAATAAAACGAAACAAACTGCCGGGAACCATGTAATTATCATATTTTAGAGTCAAACGTGTCCAGTGGACTAAAATGAAACGAGAGAAACTGCCGTGGACCATGTAATTATCATATTTCATAGTCAGGCGTGTCCAGTGGACTAAAATGAAATGAGAGAAACTGCCGGGGACCATGTAATTAGCATATTTCATAGTCAGGCGTGTCCAGTGGACTGTAATCAAACGAGAGACTCTGCCGAGGACCATGGAATTAGAATGTTTTAGAGTCGGACGTGTCCAGTGGACTAAAATGAAACGAGAGA
>WLWD01005611.1_pt1 | contig 14346 bp, 9 predicted proteins | sample 6712731 | NCBI WGS metagenome assembly WLWD01 (sample SAMN12718690, study PRJNA576275) | sponge metagenome | isolation source: marine sponge | host: Mycale hentscheli | place: New Zealand: South Island, Marlborough, Capsize Point | collected 2014-11-01
AGTATTTTATCAGCGTTAAATTATGCATGCAGACTCAAAATCTTTTCTGGGTACCGCAGCTAGCTCCCGTCACGTAATGATCGAAGATGGACTCGTAGAGGGCTATGGAGGAAGTGCATGCTAACTCTCTGCAGCGAAAATATTTGCAAGTGGTCTCAGCTTTTTTTAATTTTATTGAGATCCCCCTCCCCCCAAACATCTGTCTGTATTGGATCTTAGTTCTTGTGAAACACAAAATGTGTCTGATTAAGCAGTAAGTTCACTACCTAAAGTTAGCTTCATAATTCAGCTCATGTATTTATTGCTGCGAATAGTATAACAACAAAAGAAATCACTTCATACAAGTCACAAACTGCAATGATGAAACAGGAACCAGTCATTTATATATATATAAAAATCAATCAAAAGTGTTTTTTTTTGTGCCAACATTAAAATACACTTGCCCACCACAAGGAGGACAGAATGAGTTAGAATTGTTTCAGTTTGACTCCTTCCTTGCTCTGGTAGCCATTCTTCCACGCCATTCCATTACTCAGACTGTCTCCATTGCCCAGTGTAGAGGAGTGACCTTCAGGACCTGGGATAGTCTCAGGATGAACCTTTCCAGCTTTCTTAGATTTGCTAGGATTCTTGTTCAGGTAGCGTTGGTAGAAGAAGTTAGAAAACAAGACAGCGTACGAGCCGTACATGACGGCGGCCAGGTAGAAGAGGTCATAGCGGAACATGCACGGCTGTCCGGTTCTGGCGATACTCCACGAGACAAGGTTGATAAAGATACCCACGAACATTTGAGAGAGCTGTAGTATGGTCACACACTGGAATGAGGAGGAAGAAGAGAGAGAGAGAGGGGGAAAATCGTACAATAGAAGGCTTGTGTTCATGTTTCCAGGAAAGTCTTTTTTTTTTTTTGGCTTTGAGTTCAATTAAAGATTAAAATAATACAATTGCTAGCAGCTAAGTAGCTTTTATCGGGTGTACACAATCAGGATATTGAGTATTTGGTCTGCAAAGCAGGCTAGCCCTAGAGCAGACCTAAATACTTACTATGTCCCAATGTATAACAGACTATGAAAGATACTGGAAGATGACACTACTATAACTCCTGATACATCATCTAGTTTCTTGAAGCACAAGGTAGTAGTGTTTAGCAGCAAACTGAGGTTGAAGAGAACTCACATGAAACAGCTCTATAGGAAATGTACTTCTCTAAACTAGTGCTGCCTCCAGCAAGCAGAGAAAGGGGAAAACACTTTAACTTGAGTATACTGCCAAATACAACACTACAACACTTAACAATGAATACTCATACAGTTCTTACACCTTATAATTTAAACAGGCACTAGCACACCATTAGCAACAGCTACTCCAATAGCGGTTTTAACAACACAACCACATTCTGATACAAAAATGTAATCCCCACCCACTCACTCTTGGTATCCAAGGATGGAATCTGAAGCCACTAGCCCTGAGGGTGTAGTAGGAGTACATGACAGTGTGAACGGTGTAATTCATGCCTCCAAACCACTCTGAGAGAGCAGAGGGGGAGGGAGTGAGAGCATACCATGTGAAGATGCACACGGTGATGTGGTGATACCAGTGGAGGAATGGCAGCGGAGTCTTGCGCAATACGATGAAGGCCGTATCCCCAAACTCTACTATCTTAGACATAGCAAATACCCAGCCCCAAATAGCAATGTGCTTGTGGCTGTCCGTGTGGCAGGTGGTGTAGCTGATACCATAGCGATAGATGTTCCTATGGCAACATAGGTCAAGTACAAGTTAACGAGCAGCAGGTTGTCAATTAGACAAGCTTATGATTTATGGAGATAATTATTGTTACATGCTTCACACATTCTGACACGCATTCTTCTGTCCTCATTATGTAACCGTCTTCAGTCTACAATATGCAAAGATTGAAATATGCATTATTAACATTAGCTTCACACTGGTGTTTCTATGACAACTAATGATTTTCTTGGAGGTGAAGCAGGTCATAGTACAACTGGAGCTCTGTACCCAGTCAAGCAATTACACGTAATGTTATAAGTGCCATTAATTGGAGCACAAGATTGACACTCCCTCTATCACTCATTAACATATTCCCATAAGTCTGCAATCCATTACGTAAAATACCATAGCTATCACCATTAGTCAATTCTGAATGTGTAGTAAGAATTTGAATAGAGAGAAGTCAAACGGAAGCTTTGGGTCTTCCAATACAGTGGAGCTACTATTCTAAGCTAGCAAATAAATCCATAGTAAAAATAATATCAGAGAGACTCTCAGAAATCTTGCTCTCTCACAATTGAGTCTGGCTGGCATGCCACTGTGTAGACAGTCCATACCATACCACACACACACACTGAGAGCCTGTGGTGTTCATCTGCCACATGCATGCTGTGCTGAGTGTGCAGGATGTTTCTAAACTCCATAAGTCATGTTTGAGGTGACCCTTAAACTCAACACTTACTAGCTAGACATTGGATTATATTTAGTGAACATAATTGACTCCCTAGGGAAAACAACAACACCAACATATGCACACACACACACACACACACACACACACACACACACACACACACACACAGACAGTTTTCCCTTTATATTTGCTCCACTGGTGGTATAAATGATATGTGCAGATAACTTATACTACACTAAAAAATTGTTAAATAGGGGTAAAATCAAGTGTATCGTAATAATAATCTGAATCAAGTAAAAGTTAGGAGATATTGCCAATCAATCTAACTACAGGAGACAAGTTTCTTACGCTATGATGTTGGGGACGCAAGCTACAGCTCCAAACAGAGAGAAGATGGCCAGACCAGTGTTCCAGAGGATGAGAGACTTGCGCAGGTCGTAGGCTGGTCTATTGGTCATCCAGCGTCTTCCAGCAAACACAAGCACAACATACAGCACACTGAAATAGACTGACAGAGACCAGTAATGCTCCATCCAAACCAGAGCAGCCTGAAATATAGTTGATAACACACGAATATTGATATTCATTCAATCAACGATATTCACACATTAAATATTCTGACTTAATCTGTAAATGCTCAGAAATCTGTTTTTATGAGTTTCAAACTTCTATTATGACAACAATCTATTCATGGCCATGCAGCAATCCAGAGGCTGCTAAGTTACAATGCAAACTATGATACTTTGCTGCTCTTCTCATTCATTTTCATTAATAAAACATGCTTTCAATGAATGCACTTGACCAGAGCTAAGTAATTGATGTTACATTGCATGAACTTCAGTTGGGGACAAATGAACTGATAATGAAGAACCCACTCATCCCCCCAAAATAAAAATTCAGTTTTATACATTAACTTGTAACTAGCTATAGAGCACATCACTAGGCAAGGCTACTAGGACCGTCCCTTGTTTTATTTAACAAGTGCCATACCCTTTCTCCCCAGTAAAAATTACTTTTATCACTTTCTGGCTGACTGACCTGAAGGTTAAAGCCTTGCTCCACTCTATACAGAGCTGGAACTAACCCCGTCAGAGACGTCGCCATCACCGTCGCCATCACCACGGACGATTTAGCGCCGAATTCCCAGGAAAGTGAGACGAGTAAACTTCTACTATCCGAGAATGCAGAACTGGTAGCTACTTGATTCTAGAATATTTATGTCCCCCTTGAAGGCTGAGGTGGAGGGGGAGGGGGGATGGAGAGAGAGAGCACTCGACCCCACGCTGCTAGGCTCTACAAAACAAGCAAAAATAACCAGATCCACCCACTTTCCAATCACCAGCTGATGGGTTAACCCCGCGCGTTGAAAATGACTGCGAATTGGTTCTAAAGGTGACCTTTTGGATGCCGCATAAAGGCGTGGTCGTGACCCAGTAGTGTGGGCGTGGTCGCCGATGACGCCAAGCCAATCACGCCCGCTCGCGCCACGACCTACCTACCCCCTTGGAGTAGTGTGAATAATTGAAATTTTTAAGAGAGAGAGAGGCTGTCTGAATTCTCTGTCGCCGCGATGAGTCGTCTGTTGGCTGTTGGGAGGATCTATCCGGTAAGTGTTCCTCTGGTATAGTAACCTTTAGGAATGAATGTCTTATTCGGTTTGCAGATGTCGTGGAGGGTTGCTGCAAGAGGCATGTCCTCTAATGCTGTGAGTTGGCATTCTCGTGCGTGAGTGATAATTAATGTATGTTGTATGGGGTTTGAATCCTAATGTAAATTAATAAGCAAGATCACAGTTAGTAGGTAAAGGGTTTCACCAACCCTGATTCAGCTGTGGCAGCTGCAAGAAAGTGTTAAGAGAAACCTTCCAAATTCTGAGGACAGACTAACTATTGATTATATTACTAGAGTTTGTAGAGAGCTGCTTACTTGTGTGGTTTGTAGAGTACAGTGAAGTTGTTCATCGATGGAAAGAAGGTGGAGTCACAAACTGACAAATGGATCAACAATTATAACCCGGCCACTAACGAGGTCATCAGTCGCGTACCCTGTGCCACGCCTGCTGAAATGGAGGCAGCTTTCGACTCCGCCCAGAAGGCGTTCCCTGCATGGAAGGCCAAGAGCGTTCTGTCTCGTCAGCAGATCATGTTTCAGTTCAGGGATCTCATTAAGAAGCACTGGGTAAGAGAAGTGGGTGTGGTCAGACAAATGGAAGATGTAAGAATGAGATCATATATTCATTTCTTCCTTAACAGCTTAAAGTTTTTTGTTATTTTTACCAAAGAGTAATCGGAAGAAATTTTCCCGTTTATCTGACTATTATTGAGTCAGTGTGTGTGTGTGTGCATGTGTGTGTGTGTGTGCGTGTGTGTGTGCGTGCATGCGTGTGCACGTGTTTGTCCTTGTGTGTTTGAGATAATTGTACTATACTTGCTGAAATGGGTGCTGAATGCAATTCTATAGTAGCACTTGTTCCACATTGTAGGGAGGTTGTGTTTTCATGTACACCATGCAACATGCCCACTAGACTACAAGTAAGGGGGAGGGGGGGGGGGGGGGGGTAGAGAGAGAGGGGGGGGTAGTAGTTGGGAACGTGCTGCTATTAGGTCGGTATTAACGGCCTGCATGTTCAGGCATAAGGGATAAAAGTCTTATGTGTTGGCAATGCTAGTGTTTGTGTGTGTGTGTGTGTGTCTATGGATCATTGCAAGTTTGTGTGTGCATGTGTCTACGGATCATTGCAAGTTTGTGTGTGCGCGTGTCTATGGATCATTGCAAGTTTGTGTGTGCGTGTGTCTATGGATCATTGCAAGTTTGTGTGTGTGTGTGTGTGTGCATGTGTCTATGGATCATTGCAAGTTAGAATTTCATTATGAAGTGATCGTCTCATGAGAGAGTCTGCATTGACAGCCGTGCTGTTGAAATAGTGAGGTGTGGGGGCGGGAGAGATTATAGGCCTGTGTTTCTAGTAATCTACAGTAGCTCTAATTTCTCCAGTGACTTTGCACTATGTCATCAATTGCATGAGGACTTTTACAATGCCCCTACAATAATTGTCACTGCTGATTGTTTTAAGAAAGTTCCTGTATCTCTCTATAGAGAGGATCATTTGAGTATGTTAGAAATAATTCAAGTTAGTGCATTCATTACTCGATTGTGAAACACGGATATGTAGCTCACAGGTTTCTACTGGTGATAATAAGTGTTAAGGACCACTAACCACTCGTACCTAGAGTCTGCATGGTTTGTTTAGATTGGGTGCTAAATGGTGTGAAGTACCATCCCTGTCACATCCTGCATCTGAGCTGCCACATGCTTGTGCACGAACTATCCCTGCTGTACATCCATGCTAATGATTCCCCCCCCCCCCTCGTTAACTCTGTTTAATGAGGAGGCCATTAAACTTTATTTTTCTCTCTATCGCAGGATGAATTGAGTAGATGTATTACTCGTGAGCAAGGCAAGACTTTGCCGGATGCTGAGGGAGAGATGCTGCGAGGTATCCAGGTCGTGGAGCATTGCTGCTCCATCACTAGTCTTCAGCTGGGTGAGACACTGGGAGGTCTCGCTGCTGGTATGGATACCTACTCCTACAGGGAACCTCTCGGAGTCTGTGCCGGAGTCGCGCCCTTCAACTTCCCAGCTATGGTCCCTCTCTGGGTAAGCTATGGTCCCTCTCTGGATAAGCTATGGTTCCTCTCTGGGTGAGCTATGGTCCCTCTCTGGGTGAGCCATGGTCCCTCTCTGGGTAAGCTATGGTCCCTCTCTGGGTGAGCTATGGTCCCTCTCTGGGTAAGCTATGGTCCCTCTCTGGGTAAGCTATGGTCTCTCTCTGGGTGAGCTATGGTCCCTCTCTGGGTGAGCTATGGTCCCTCTCTGGGTGAGCTATGGTCCCTCTCTGGGTGAGCTATGGTCCCTGGGTAAGCTATGGTCCCTATCTGGGTGAGCTATGGTCCCTCTCTGGGTGAGCTATGGTCCCTCTCTGGGTAAGCTATGGTCCCTCTCTGGGTGAGCTATGGTCCCTCTCTGGGTAAGCTATGGTCCCTCTCTGGGTGAGCTATGGTCCCTCTCTGGGTAAGCTATGGTCCCTCTCTGGGTGAGCTATGGTCCCTCTCTGGGTGAGCTATGGTCCCTCTCCGGGTAAGCTATGGTCCCTCTCTGGGTGAGCTATGGTCCCTCTCCGGGTAAACTATGGTCCCTCTCTGGGTGAGCTATGGTCCCTCTGTGAGGAATGTCTACTAGATGTAAATCCCATCATGGATTAACAGCTCTGAATGATTCAGTTATGAATGAGTTGAGAAGACTCAAGTATTGAGGATATTTTGTTGAGAAGACTCGAGTACTGAGGATATTTTGTGTCCTATTCTCTGCAGATGTTCCCCATGGGTCTGGTGTGTGGGAACACGTATGTCATGAAGCCAAGTGAACAGGACCCGGAGGCGTGTATGATGCTGGTGGAGCTGGCCCACGAGGCTGGCATCCCTCCGGGTGTGCTCAATGTCATCCACGGGCAGAAGGAGGCGGTGGATGCGATCTGCGACAACCCACATGTGCACGCCATCTCGTTTGTGGGCGGAGACAGAGTAGGCCAGCACATTTACGAGAGAGGATCCAAGAATGGGAAGAGAGTGCAGTCAAACATGGTGAGTGGGATAAAGTGGGTGTGGCATGTGGTGAGTGAGAAGAAGTGGGTGTGGCATGTGGTAAGTGAGAGGAAGTGGGTGTGGTAAGTGGGAGAACGTGGGTGTGGCGTGCAGGTGAGTGGGATAAAGTGGGTGTGGCATGCGGGTGAGTGGTAGGAAGTGGGTGTGGTGTGTGGGAGCAATAGGGTGTTGTTGCTTGGGCCTGACTTATTGAGTGTATTTGATGGACAGGTGTGATTAACCCTTAGCGCGCATGCGCCCAGAGGGTTACAGTAGTCCTAGTGTCATTCATTCGTTCGTTCGTTCGTTCTGTCACTCTGTCTGTCAACAGGCACTTCTGGAAGGTAGGAATCAGCCAGGCTCTGAAAGCGGCATCAAACAGCAGTATTTCACGAAGTAAGTTCCTTTAATATGCCAGAATTTTGATTTTGGACTTCATTTTCCAGAAAAAAGCGAGTTTTTCCAGAGCCGTGCGATCGTAGGCTTACAGCGGGAACCGCCCCTTAAAAAACGTGCTTGTCACGTGAGCCAGCTTGCAGGTTGCAAATCACTTTTAAATAACTAACAATTACATGCACTGAGCATTGCGTAGTGGTTGAGTGAGCAAGTACCTAACCTAATAGTCTCTGGTTCGAATCCTTGTCGACGGTATTTTTTTTTTTTTCATCCTTTTTTTTTTCATCCTGTTTTTTTTTCTTTTTCCATTAGTCTTCTTGCCTTATTTTTCTTTATTTTCCTCTTTCTTCCTACTGTTTTTATTTCTTTCTACCTTTTCCTTTCTTTTCCTCTTTCTTTTGTCCCTTCATTGTCTTTTTCTCTTTCCTGCCTCTCTTCATGCCACTTCTCTTTCTTTTTCTTTTTTTTTCTACACTTTTCCTTTGTTATTATTTTCTTTATCATACTAGCTAACTAGCGCTGAGGGTTTGCACTTTAGTGCTCTAGTTTCTATTAGTGATGATAGTGAGTGAGGTGACATTCAGTGTATTAGTGATGATAGTGAGTGAGGTGACATTCAATGTATTAGCAGGGTTTCATACAGAGGTAGGGGCGCCCTGGGATTTACCCCCCCACCCAACCCAGAATTTCATGAAATTAATAATATTTACTACTTAATGGTATTCTGTGGTTATGATTTATAATGTTATTCTGTGATTTTGTTGTTTGTATATAATCTAATATTTGGTGAAAGTTCACTTCAGTTAATCGAGGTCCTTCAATTGCAATCCACATTAGTCTTCCAAGATTGGTGTCACTAATTCTAGACCTGAGACAATTTTAATTAAATGGGTGTGGTTTCAGCAAAATTGGGTGTGGTCAATCAAACGTGTGGGTCCCCCCTTCTTCCTAAAGTCTTTCCCCCCCCAGAAAACAATCCTGTATGAAAGCCTGATTAGTGATGATAGTGAGTGAGGTGACATTCAATGTATGAAATGATAATATATATTCAAGTTCTTCTGGTTGTATCTACTGGTTGGGTCTTGCTCACCATCCAGGATTTAGTTTAGTAACTAACCATGTCCTATTCAGGGAGCTAAGAACCACGGTGTGGTCATGCCAGATGCCAACAAGGAGCACACCATCAACCAGCTCGTGGGCGCGGCCTTCGGTGCGGCTGGTCAGCGCTGCATGGCTCTCTGCACTGCTGTGTTCGTGGGCAAGGCCAAGGAATGGATTCCAGAGATAGCGGAGAGAGCACGCCAACTCTCTGTGAACGAGGGCATGCAAAAGGGAGCTGACCTTGGACCTCTTATATCCCCTGAGGCTAAACAGCGCGTGCTAGATCTCGTGCAGGGTGGAGTCGATGAGGGGGCAAAGGTCAGCACGTATGTGTCTCATGGCATTATGTGGTGTAAACTGTGTGTATGTTTGTGTGTGCATGTTTATATGTATGTTTGTGTGTGTGTTGATATGTATGTTTGTGTGTTTGTGTGTAGCTGGTGTTGGATGGACGTCAAGTCGATGTTCCCAACTTCTCTAAAGGGAACTTTGTTGCCCCAACGATCCTGTCAGAGGTCACGCCCACTATGAAGTGTTACACAGAGGAAATCTTTGGACCAGTGCTGGTCACTCTGAATGCAGACGACCTGGATGGGGTAAGGGGTGGGTAAGGTAAGGGATGGGGTAAGGGGTGGGTAAGGTAAGGGATGGGGTAAGGTAAGGGATGGGGCAAGGGGTGGGGTAGGGATGGGATGGGTTAAAGGGGTGGGTAAGGTAAGGGATGGGGTAGGGGTGGGGGGTAAAAAAAGGTAAGGGATGTGGCAAAGGGGTGGGGTAGGGATTGGATTGGTAAGGGGTGGGTAGGGGATGGGGTGGGGTAAGGGATGGGGCAAAGGGTGGGCAAGGAGTGGGGTAAGGGGTGGGGTAAGGGGTGGGGCAAAGGGTGGAGTAAGGGGTGGGGCAAAGGGTGGAGTAAGGGATGGGGCAAAGGGTGGGCAAGGAGTGGGGTAAGGGGTGGGACAAGGGGTGGTTGCCTTACAAAGCCAGAGAATGTTGAGGTATCTGAGAAAATACTTTTCCGTAACATTTTGTTTAACTGCATGTCTGACACGAGTCCAGATCAAACATTGACTTATTATTAGCTGTGGTTATACTTCATGTAACTAGCTCCACCCACTTTATTTTTTCATTGAGTGCATGCTGCATTTTGCTGCAGGCTATTGACATTATCAATGCCAATCCCTATGGCAACGGCACTGCTATCTTCACTACGTCTGGTGCGGTGGCGAGGAAGTTCCAGACACAGATCAACGTGGGACAGGTGAGGGCTGACTGGGGACTGGTTAGTGAGTGCTGACTGGGGACTGGTGAGTGAGTGCTGACTGGGGAGAGGATATGGTAGCTGTGAGATATGTACACCTGGTGAGAGAGGGAGTCTGTGTGAGCTGTGAACGTGGTGGTTTATGGTAAAGGGTTTCAACAGCGTAGTAAGTAACCGAAGGCTTGACGTTGCTTTTTGTGTCTTTAAAAATTTTAATAAGGATTAGCCAGAAAGTGGCTTTAAGTTTTGTAAGTTTAAACATGTCTTTAGTCAAACTATAATCAATTAAACATAAGAGAAGCTGGGTATGTGATGGTGTGTGTGTGTGTGTGTGTGTGTGTGTGTGTGTGTGTGTGTGTGTGTAGGTGGGTATCAACGTGCCTATTCCAGTTCCCCTGCCAATGTTTTCCTTCACTGGGTCCAGAGGTTCATTCAGAGGAGACACCAACTTTTATGGCAAACAAGTAGGTGTGGTTGATACAGCCAGTGCCCCGCCCCTAATCACATGGTCTAGAGTTCAGAGTCAAGTTTGGTCCTAGACTGACTAATTCAATAATAACTGAAGAGACTACACTATGTAGTGTACGTAGCTATAATTTATATTGCATGACTGGCGGAAGTTGTTTTATTTGTCCACGTTATCTATCTTAAATATTATTATTATGGTTTATGAATGTATTCTAATAATGTTTCCATTGATGGTATTTTATTTGTTTGTTTGTATATTATTGTTGCTGTTGTTTTTTTCACCAGATATTTAGTGTGGTTTCTGCTGCATGTGTATTGTTGTTGTTTATTGTTGTGTTGTTTATTGTTGTGTTGTAGGGGATTCAGTTTTACACTCAGATGAAGACAGTGACCAGCCTGTGGCGTGAAGAAGATGCAGCTGGAGTGATGCCCACTGTCATGCCAACCATGAGATAGAGTTGTTGATCCTTACCTTCTGTTTGACTGACACATCTCTATCTATTGTATTATTATGTCTTGTCATTTCATCAGATTTATAAACTTCGTTGAGTAATCTATATAAAAATTATATATATATGTTTTTTATAAATATTACATTTAATATTCTGCATTGTAATATTAAGTCATATAAGCTCAGTACTTAAAATGACTAGTTCTGTGTGTGCATGTGACAATTAGCAATTGTGTGAAATACATGTTAACTTTTACAACTCAAGAGACTCCCTCCACTGTATGAGCCTGGCCAGCCCAATGTGCTCATTATGTAGCCTTAGATTAGAGTTCCATTGCTGCAATGGCTAGTGCAAGCTCCAAGTGTGTCCTATGCATTCATTTCCAGCAGTTCCAAGATCTCTTGTTGTTTCCACTTACATTGATGAAACTATACAATGTCAAGTGGCTAGTTCAGTTCTCCAACCCCACAGCTGGGTTAAAAGAAACGAGTGTTCAATGTTTTAGCTAGCAGAAAGTCATGCTATTTGTCTCAATACCTTCAGCATGTGATCTCCATTGCCCAGTGGTTATCAACAGCATGTGTATCTCCATTGTCCAGTGGTTATCTCAAACTCCATTGTGTATGGCACATGATCTCCCAAAGCTTGGTAGAAGGCAATCACTTTAGTGTTATCTGAAGCTACAACAAGCCGAGAGTTGGACGGTGAAACAATAGCTGAATAGGTTTACTAGACGGAACTGGGCGGTGTGTCCAACTCAGCTACTGGTGGCAGCTCTCACAAATTCAACATGTCACTTAAAGTTGTAGAGACACAAGTGATAGAAATGAGGAGTGTTTGCTTTAATTAATTATCTGTAAGACAAAGACACTAAACAATTGGAAAATATTATACGTCATACATACACACACACATACATACATACATACATACACTCTGTAGTGTTTCATTGTTAGGTTGCGTTGCTCTCTCCCTTGCGAAGTTTTTCAAATGCTTCAGACAGCATTTGTCCACACAGAGCAGCATAGGGATTCATCTGGACCAGCTACAAATAAACACACAAAACATAAACACAAACATACACACTTGGTCTTGAAAAGGAAGGTGCCACACCCACAAACCCTCTCATCACCCAGTTGTTCCCTGACCTGTTGCTGGGCAAATGTATTGCCTCTAGCGGCAGCTGCAGTGAAGTCCTGCTTCGCTTCCTCAGGCTTATCCTGGAGTCGGTAAAGGAGTCCTCGCTGGCAGAATGCCTGAACTGCGACCTTGCCACGCCCACCACACAGCCTGAGAGCGGTGTTCAAGTCTTCTAAAGCCATCGCCACATCACCACGGAGACGGTGCACCTAATACAACAGAGCTAGTAATTAGTGTGAGAATATTGAAACTTGGAAAAATATAATGACCACCACACTGGTCTCATCCAATCAGGTAAAGTATGGCATATCAGCATATCAGCATATCAACTTAGAAAATAGTTCCCAGTAAAGCTAGCTAAGAGGCTATACAGTGGAGTCTCCGGATAAAGGACACTTTGGGAGCAATAATTCAGAGCATTTTGTCCCTTGTAGAGGGATTGTTCGTTAGGAGATTCTATTTGTATTATTTTGGTACAGGAATTAATTTTGGGGGATTTCAGGTTTGTCTTTCTAAGAGAGATTATCAATACATTGTCCCTTCGTCGGAGTGTCCTTTATCGGAGACTTCACTGTATAGCTATAGACTTCTGTAAGTTAGGTATTCACAGATGCGCTATAGCTATAGACTTCTGTAAGTTAGGTATTTAGATGCGCTATAGCTATAGACTTCTGTAAGTTAGGTATTCAGATAGCTATAGCTATAGACTTCTGTAAGTTAGGTATTCAGATAGCTATAGCTATAGACTTCTGTAAGTTAGGTATTCAGATAGCTATAGCTATAGACTTCTGTAAGTTAGGTATTCCATATAGCTAATAGCTCTAGACTTCTGTAATCAGGTATTTCGATAGCTTAGCTATGACTTCTTGTAAGTTAGTATTAGAGAGATGCCGCTATAGCTAATAGACTTCTGTAAGTTAGGTAATTCAGATAGCTATAGCTATAGACTTCTGTAAGTTAGGTATTCAGATAGCTATAGCTATAGACTTCTGCAAGTTAGGTATTCAGATAGCTATAGCTATAGACTTCTGTAAGTTAGGTATTCAGATAGCTATAGCTATAGACTTCTGTAAGTTAGGTATTCAGATGCGCTATAGCTATAGACTTCTGTAAGTTAGGTATTCAGATAGCTATAGCTATAGACTTCTGTAAGTTAGGTATTCAGATAGCTATAGCTATAGACTTCTGCAAGTAAGGTATTCAGATGCGCTATAGCTATAGACTTCTGTAAGTTATTCAGATAACTGCATATCTTCTGCTCTCACTTATGTATTTTTTCTCACAAGTTTTTCTTCTGTTATTTTGTAAGCTCTTTGAGCAGGTTATCTTTTTAAACCTCCGTAGCTCTTTCTTTCCTACTAATCAATACCACACACTAAAGGGTCCACGTACGCTCGTGCAAGCCGAGTTGAAGACATGGATACATATCACACAGTCATTAGTGAGCTGCTTCACTGAATTGATCAGGCACTAATGCTCACTCCTCCACTTCCTTCTCCTCTTCCACACTCCCTGTAAGGTTCCTCCACTTCCTTCTCCTCTTCCACACTCCCTGTAAGGTTCCTTCACTTCCCACCATCTCCCTCTCTCTCTCACCTGCGCTCTGTTATTGTAAGGTGATGGGTAGTCGGGCGCTATGGCGATGGCTCTATTAAGAATGTCCAAAGCATCGTCCAGCTTGCCATTCTCTGCAGCTCTAACGGCATCCACTTCCAGCTGCTTGGCCTGCGTCACTTCCGCACCGACCACACCCACATCCTCCGCCTCCTCCACGGCTACCTATATCACAATACAATATAGAATAGCACATGTACTAAACACTACAATCCAACTTGCAATTCCTATGAACAATAAGACTTCATATCATCATTGTCTATAGATCTGCAACAATAAGACTTCATATCATCATTGTCTATAGATCTGATACCAGTCAACAATAAGACTTCATATCATCATTGTCTATAGATCTGACACCAGTCAACAATAAGACTTCATATCATCATTGTCTATAGATCTGATACCATACCAGTCAACAATAAGACTTCATATCATCATTGTCTATAGATCTGACACCAGTCAACAATAAGACTTCATATCATCATTGTCTATAGATCCGATACCATACCAGTCAACAATAAGACTTCATATCATCATTGTCTATAGATCTGATACCAGTCAACAATAAGACTTCATATCATCATTGTCTATAGATCTGATACCATACCAGTCAACAATAAGACTTCATATCATCATTGTCTATAGATCTGATACCAGTCAACAATAAGACTTCATATCATCATTGTCTATAGATCTGATACCAGTCAACAATAAGACTTCATATCATCATTGTGTATAGATCTGATACCAGTCAACAATAAGACTTCATATCATCATTGTCTATAGATCTGATACCATACCAGTCAACAATAAGACTTCATATCATCATTGTCTATAGATCTGATACCA
>WLWD01000768.1_pt1 | contig 14342 bp, 18 predicted proteins | sample 6712731 | NCBI WGS metagenome assembly WLWD01 (sample SAMN12718690, study PRJNA576275) | sponge metagenome | isolation source: marine sponge | host: Mycale hentscheli | place: New Zealand: South Island, Marlborough, Capsize Point | collected 2014-11-01
TAGACTCAAGGATAACATTGTTGAGTTGTTGAGAGCAGAGGAGGTTTTGAGGACCCGAAGCAGGCATTACTAAGGAGGGTAGGGCCTAGCTTGCGGAAGCTGGAAATAGAATTTTTTACCCCAAGGAAATGTACCAACCAGGATAGGGTTGAAAGAGTTAAGAGCATTATTGGTAAAGTGGAGAGAGCTTGTATGCTAGTATGCTGTGTCCAACCAGGAACGATTTTAAGCTGTTCCTGACTCGTGGAATGTGGACTTGTGTCCAGTTCATCTGTCACCACAACAGATGAGTTGGTAGAGGCGGCCGGTCTCCTCATGGAGACAGCGTTGACCATGTTGAGGGAAGATAAGAAATCTTCTGGAAGTGTGAAGTGTTTCACTTGCCAGAAGCCAGGCCATAAGAGTTGTGACTGCCCTGACTGAGCAAAGAAACCCAGTGAGAGCACTACTAAGAATAACTAACACTTATCAGTTAATTGTTCAGGTGCTGTGCCGTCTCTCTGCTTTGTGGGGAGGCATGTGTGTGACCAGGTCCTGCCAGTAACTCTGTGGACATGTTGATGAAGCTGATAGAGAAGAGTATGTGTGTGGTGTGCATGAATTCTCACATGGAACTCACGAGGTCAGTCGCAGAGTGGGTAAAGGGTGGGAGAAATGGAGGAAATTTGACCGAGTAATGGATTATTATGCAGTGACCATTAAGAATGCTGCTGTGTGCATGTATGTGTCTTTTATTGTGTGAGTGTGTGTGGGTGTGCTGAAAAACAATTCTAGGAAGGGAAAGAGTAACTTTTTAAAAATTCACAAGGAGGGGCAATGAGAGGAGACACAGTCAAGGAATCTTTGCAGTATACGCGAAGACTATGTTGATTTCATGTTGCAAATCAAGTACTAAAGGATTTCTAGTGGAGGGAGGGGGAGGGGGAGGGGACTTTCAGCACAGACAATTTTCCTCCCTTACCCCTTTAAATGCAGCCCAGTGTGTGTGTGTGTGTGTGTGTGTGTGAATATTTTTTAACTTTGTTTTTCTGCAACATTATTCATGCAGTCAAGAACAACAGTAGGAGTTGTTGCTATGAATACAGTTAACATTTATGAATGTTGTTAGGCAGTGAACTGGCCTTCTGTCAGGAATGCAGCCCCCAGGGCAGCAGACATTATTCATGCAGTCAAACAACCTCTTAATACAGTTAACATTTATGAATGTTGTCAGGCAGTGAACTGGCCTTCTGTCAGGAATGCAGCCTCAGGGCAACAGGCGTAGGACATGATTAGTTCTTGTTTGTTTAATTGTTGTGTTTGGGTATAGGGAGGATAGGCAGAAGTGCGTCTATTTCTCCTGAAGTTCTTAGCCTGGCTTCTCTCATAGTGACTGCCAGGTGTGTGTGACCCACTGAGAGAATTTGCATTTGCATTTTGCATGTGGTGTGTGTGTGTTTTGGGGGCGTGTGTGTATATATATATGGGGCGGAAGGGAGGGCATGTAGTCCGGTTACTTCAGTTCCCATGGGACTGAGTGTGCTATGAATATCATTATACGATTTAACCTATGGTTTTAATGCCTACTGTGGGGGTTGTAAGTCCTCACACTGGGTAATGGTAAAGTTGGTAAGGATCGAAGGACCAGGTATTCACTTAAGATAACGCAAGCTAGAATCTGACTCAACCGCTGGCTGTGAGGCTTGCAGTCTTGTCAGACAGCTCAAAAGCGCGCACTCTTGTTGCGGGGTATTGCACAAGTTCTCAGAGGTGAATAATATTTTATTATTTACATTAAGACATTATATATTGGGTGACATGACAGAGAGTACGTTGGGTTTGAGTCGGGTGGGGTGATTATTGATCGTTGTCTGGTGACGACTCCGTCCCAGACATACTCCGGGGGCTTGAGTTGTTGTTGGAGTCTTGATCTTCTTCAAAGATGACAGGAACCAGCCTGTTGGTTGCACGCTTGTATATCCGTCCTCCGCACCGCAACGTGACGGTACGCACATGACCATCATCTCCAGGATGTATGGCTTCGATCCTTGCGATTGGCCAGTCACGGGTTCTGAGCGTCTCGTCTTTGACGAAGACTAGTTCACCGACGACTGGAGAGTGGCCGGGCTTGTTCCATTTGCTCCTAGGTGCACAGGTAGAAAGGTATGTGGACATCCACTGGCGCCAGAAGTCATTGACCAGTCGTAGTACTAGACCCCAGCGTCGAAGATTGTTAGTTTTCCCTGTAGGTGGCAGTGGTTGAGGAATAGCCAGAAGTGGGCGTCCAACTAAGAAGTGCCCTGGTGTGAGGTACCTTCCAGTCATGGCTTCGTCCTCTCCCAATGGAGCGATAGGTCTGCTGTTGAGCACGGCTTCCACTTGTGTCAAGAGCGTGTACATCTCATCCCACCGAAGTGGGTGAGGTTCCATTACTTTCCTCAGCAGCATCTTGGTAGCTTTGACGGAGGCTTCCCACAGTCCCCCAAAGTGCGGAGCCCTCGGCGGGATGTGGTGCCACTTGATGTTGTGTTGACTTGAGAAGATTGTGATGACTTGTTTGGTGTCTTCAGATTCGGTGAACTTCTGCAAGTCCCGAATCTCCTCCCGGGCTCCCTGGAAATTGGTCCCATTGTCTGAGTAGACATCAGTAGGACAGCCTCGTCTGGCGACGAACCGGTCCAGGGTAGCTCGGAAGTCCGGAGTAGAGAGCGAACTGCACAAGTCTAAGTGAATGGCCTTGGTGGCCATACAGACAAAGTGCACAGCGTATGCCTTGATGATCGAAGGCTTTCTGGTATAGCCAACCTTGAGTTGGTAGGGTCCTGAGAAATCCACGCCAGTCCTACAGAAGGGCGGGGCAGGAGTTGTTCGTGAAGATGGCAGCATACCCATCATCGAAATGAGGGGTTTCGAATAGGCCTTCTGACATGACACACAGGTACGACTTATGATCTTGAGGAGGTTGCGTAGACCGGGTATCCAGAAGGTAGAGGCTAGAATCGAGATCATGGCTGAGATGCCAGCATGGCTGTGGGTTCGATGTAGTGAGGAGACCAACAGCTTAGTGAGATCAGAACGAGCCGAGAGTGGAATCAGGGTAGAAGGTGTTCTAGGTGACTTGGGATCCCTTACTCGACTTTGAACAATCAGGTGTCGGTGAACAGAGATGGCAACTGTAAATCGTCGGAGAGCATGTCCATCAGGCAAAGGTTTGTCTTTCCGCAGAGCATCAAAGACATCATAGAAGGTCTGCATCTGAGCCAGCAGGAATATGCGGAATCTGGCAAACTCCAGCTCATCACAAGTGAGATGTGTAGCTGAAGAACGTGGCGTCCGAGTAGAAGACGAGGTCTTGAAACGGAATAACCAGGCGATCACTCTCACCAGCTGAGCAAAAGATGAGAATTTCTTCCACAAAACGTTCAAGAACTGGTCTTGAGAGTCTGGCAGAGTGAGGCAAGGCTTGATGGATACTTTCAGCAGGGACACAGCAGGCTTCGACAGAGCACGATTAGGCCATTGATCAGGAGGATGGCTGAGCCAAGGGGGTCCAGACCACCAAAGAGACGATGTCAGCAGGTCCTGAGCCCTAACTCCTCTGCTGGCCAGGTCTGCTGGGTTCTCCTTCGACCGAACATGTCTCCATTGAACGTCGGGAAGGAGCTCCTGTATAGCAAAAACTCTGTTTGCAATAAATCGATCTGACATGGTGGGAGCTTTCGGCAGCCAATGTAGCACGACTTCACTATCAAGCCAAGTGAAGACTCGATCCAGAGGGATGTTGAGAAGTGCAGCAGTGCGTTGGATAAGTTGAGCGAGAAGCAAGGCACCTCTGAGTTCAGCCTTAGGGATGGTGGTAGGCTTGATAGGTAGAACACGGGCCTTTGCGATCACAAGTCTGGAGGCCACGGTGCCCTCGGCGGTGACAGACAGAAGGTAAATACAGGCACCGTAGGCCACTTGCGAGGCGTCAGCGAATCCATGGAGGCTCCACTGAGAAGGGTCTGTGTTGTTGAAAGGTATGATGCGTCTAGGAACCGGGAACTCGTTAAGTAGATGGAGGTCACTCTGCCAATCCAGCCAGCGAGACACTATGTCAGGAGGCACAGGCTTGTCCCAAGTGAGAGAGAGCTTCCACAGGGATTGGTACAGAATTCTGGCCGAGATGATAACAGGGCAGAAGAGACCCAGCACATCAAAGACACCCGCTGCTACAGAAGCAATGGAGCGCTTGGTGATCTTGGTGGACTCGAGTTCAGGTTTGGAAATGGAGACGTGGATGGTGTCGTCCTCAACAGCCCAGTGAACTCCCAAAGCTTTAGGAGCATCACAAGAGCGCGAGACGATCTGATGAGCCTTATCAGTCTCGAGGAGATGAGTGGGAATTGAATCCTTGAGTTCCTTGGAGTTGGAACGCCACTTGCGCAGCGTCATGTGGGCTTGGTCCAGCAAATCACACAGCTGGACACGCAACTTGTTGGCTTCTTCCACGGAATTGGCTCCGGAGATGAAGTCGTCTACATAAAAGGAGTTTAAGATGGCTTGGGATGCTTCCGGGTGAGATGTTGAGTAGAGGTTCGCCAAAGTGTGTAGCACTTGAGTGGCAAGGAAGGGCGAACTCTTCACTCCGAAAGTGAGACGATGCATGCGACAGTCTACTACGGTCCCTTTGTCGTTCCTCATAAGGAAGCGATGGTAATCACGTTCATCTGGGTTGAGGAGAATCTCCCTAAACATTTTGGAGATATCCGCAGTCATCCCCACGGAATGGAGACGAAAGCGGGTCAGCACGTCCGTCAGGGGAGGGTACAGGTTGGGTCCCGGTAGCAGAGTGTCGTTGAGCGAGTAGGTGGTCGAGGAACGAGCCGACGCGTCAAAGACGGCACGAACTTTAGTGGTTGATGAAGAATCTTTAAAAACACCGTGGACAGGCAGGTAACAAGAAGGAGACTGATGGATTTCGCCAGGTGGTATGGTGACTGCGTGTCCCAGGTCCAGGTACTCTTGCATGACTGCAGAGAAGGCTTCAAGTTTCCCTTTAGCCGACAAGGACCTCTCGTTAGCGAGAAGACGGGACATGGCTTGTCTCCTGGTGTCACCGATAGGAGGAGGGTCGTCCACACGAGGTAGTGAAACTGCGAAGCGACCTTCAACTCTGGTGTTGGTGTCGTCGAAGTCTTTCAAGACTTTTAGATTGGTAGGAGAATGAATGGGAGCTTCAGCAATGACTTGGTCGTCCCAATGAGGTGACGGTTCAACGCAGGAAACCGACTGTGCGATGTTGAGCACAGGGCTAGCAGAGTCGTGGTCGTGAAGTCCGGAGATGCAGAGGCCGAACACGGTCGGTTGAGCGATGTAGTCGTCGACCTTGAACAACGCACCAGTGAAGATGTTGACGGCATCATACAAGCTGAGAAGAATGTCTGTGGCACCGCCCAGTTCGGTGTCGGCTAGCTTGTAGTGTTGGATGCCAGGAGTAGACTTGATGTTCTCGACACGAGCAGGCGGCTTCAAGAATGGGATCTTAGGCACAACGTGAAGGTAGAATGGCACAGGAGGTACGGAGGTTGTCAGCGAAGTCAGGCTGGCCCTGACAGCAAACTTGCAAGTGACAGGGTCGGCACATCCCAAGAAGACGACGGGGTCATGAATCCGCTTGAGCTTCAGGTCTGCGGCTAACTTCTCCGTTATCACACTGAATGTCGAACCCGAATCCAGTGCAGCTCTTGCAGGAAGGTCCACTCCGTTGTTGGAAACAGAGGCGCAGAATGTCATGAGTGAGGCTGAGTGACGCTCTCCATCCGCAGCTATGGAAACTCCAAAGCTCTCCATCTGTGTCAGGAGTTGCACAACCTTTGGCACTGAAGTAGGAGACGTTGAGTTGGTGGTGTGAATCAACGTATGATGCTTCGCCCCACACGTCTTGCAAGAGTACTTGCTCGGGCAGTTCTTCTGTCCGTGACGGTTGGAAAAGCAATTAATGCAGAGATGGTGGTCCCTGATCAACTTGTTGCGGCTCTCAATGGACATCTCTAGGAAGGACGAGCACTTGAAGAGAGCGTGGTGTTCTTCGCAAGCAGGGCAATTAGACGAGGTCTTGTTGCTCGGCTTGTTAGGTTTCTGCTTGTGATGTTGTACAGCAGCAGCAGAAGGGGTTGAAGAGGCAGACGGAGAATACGTACTGGACGCGTAGTGAGGCGACATGGCAACTTCTTGTATCCAATGTTGGGCAAAGTCATGCACGTCTTCCAAGTCAGGAACACCTGAGTTTTTCCTGAAGTGGTGCCATTCTCGTTTGCAATCTTCGTCCATCACACTGAGCATGAGCACAGCAAGATAGGCAGTAAGGTCGTTTCCTACCAGGTTCTTGAACTTCCTAGCCGGGAGCACGACGTTATCAATCACAGCTTTTAAATCCAAAGTCTTGAGGCGAACTTGACGAACAGAGGAAATCTTTTGGACGATGAGAGGGCATACGACTCGAGTGGAGCCGAAGCGATCCCGTAGTAGCTTGAGCATCTCGTCCATGTCTGCGTCTTTGTTGCCAATGTTACGTAAAATGTCTTGACCATCTGGATGGCGTATGGCGTTGGTTAGGTGGCCTCGAATCTCCAAATTGGAGTGGCCTTTCGCTCGGGTCTTGATGGTTGCCCGAAACATGGTTTCAAAATGTTCCCAGTTGAAGGGGTCCCCATCAAAGGTAGGGACATTGAGATGGATAGACTGGGAATGTGGCGTAGATGGAGCAGCAGTAGCCGAAGCAGCAGCAGAAGGAGCTGGTGTAGTCGCAGACGAAGTCGCGATGTCCTTCTCCGCAGAGTAGATCACGTCGTTGAGGTCGTCCAATCTCTTACGCAGGTCTACAGACCTGGCATCCAAATCACCATGAGTCTTGGTGAAAGGAGCAGCACGATCAAACCAGTCGTCACACGAGTCAGTGAGCTTCTCGAAGTTCCGTCTGAAGGTCGATGAAGAGACCTGAACAGCAGCACTGGTGGCAACAAGCTTGTTGAGGATGGAGTTACTCTTGTGCCATAGATCACACAATTGCTTGTTCTCACGGATCAACGTACGAATGGAAGCTAGAGCTTCAACATCCTTGTCCTTCTCTGGTTCTTCCGCCTCGATCATGTCATCCAAGCCTAGAATCAATTCGTCTATCTGATCCTGGATCATAGTGTGGGCAGACTTGATAGCAGCCAGCTCCTCAAGGTGGTCGTCGGGAACTTCGGGAGACATATCGTTGAGACTTTTGCTCCTGAATTCCGACGCCTTCCGCTTGAGTTTGGAGAGCGAGCCACGTTTGCTACCACGCTTTCGGCGAAGAGACTCCAAGGTCTGATGGATAGAGACGGCGTCTGTCATAGCAGTAGAAGTGAAGTGAGAAGAAGTAGAGGTGACGATTAGAGGTGTCGAAAAAACTCGAAGTGCAGTAAACAGCAATCAGACTGCAGGAAAACGAACAACAACGGTAAGGTCCAACTGATAGCAAAGATGGAGCAGCACTAGTTCGAACACTAAGTAGGCTCGAAGGACCAAACAATGTGGGGGTTGTAAGTCCTCACACTGGGTAATGGTAAAGTTGGTAAGGATCGAAGGACCAGGTATTCACTTAAGATAACGCAAGCTAGAATCTGACTCAACCGCTGGCTGTGAGGCTTGCAGTCTTGTCAGACAGCTCAAAAGCGCGCACTCTTGTTGCGGGGTATTGCACAAGTTCTCAGAGGTGAATAACAATTTTATCATTTACATTAAGACATTATATATTGGGTGACATGACAGAGAGTACGCTGGGTTTGAGCCGGGCGGGGCGATTATTGATCGTTGTCTGGTGACGACTCCGTCCCAGACACCTACTCTGTATCAGGATATTTTGGTACGGTATGTGGGTGGGTGTGTATGTAGGTGGGTGATTGTGTGTGCTGTAAGGAAAGGCCTTACTCCTGCGAGTTCCTAGCCTGGCTCCACTCGTAGTGACCGCCAGATGTGTGTGTGGGTGGGTGGGTGGGTAAGTGTGAGCTAATACAAAAATTTTAGTATTTGTAGTCACTCAAACCGCTCTTATCCGGACAGTCTGGGACCAAGGGGTGTCCGTAACTAAGAAATGTCCGTAACTCAGAAATACTTAATTTATTCGGTGATGAACCGTGTATACAATTAATTATTTGATAATTGAATTAGTATATTACTTAAAATTAACAAAAAATACATGAATCAATTTATTTAAAATATGAAGTGATTTTAGTTTGCTTCATAGATTTCAAGCTAGGCTGAGCTGCATCGTCTCTCCAACTTTTTACCAGCATAAGATGTGCAGGGTGTGCGTTGCCTTTGGACTCCAACCACTCCAAAGCAGTATCGAAAGCAGCACAAGCTTGCGATGGAGTAACTGCATTTGAAGAAGCTTTATCTTCATTTTTGGACTCAGATTCTTCTCTCTCTTGCAAAACATCTTCTACAATTTCTTCATCGTTCATGTCCAAATATCATTCACTGTAGATTTTTGGAACACCAAACTGTCCAGACACTGCCTCACTGACTTCCCTTTCTTAACTTCTGATATTATCTCCAGCTTTTTTTCTAGAGTTAAAACGCTACGCTTGCGTTTAGTTACCGCGACCTTGCCTCCACCACCGCTGGTCGTTGAGTTCTTAGAAGAACTAGCAGCGCACTGCCTTTCAAAGAGTTTTGAGAAGAACTAGCAGCGACGCCGCCGGTCAACGAGTTCTGAGAAGAACTAGCGGTAGACGCACTAACTGCCTGTTGATTCCCTGCTCCATCTCCGCAAACAACGCTACGATCAAATACACTCTCGAAGTGCCACACGCGAAATATTTTCCCGATTTTATTCGTTTAATTTGGTAGCTTTCCGACTACACTGACGATCCGTACGCAGTCAATAATTTTAGTTGGTGTCCGGTAGACAGAGGTGTCCGTAACTTAGACGAACGGATAAGAGAGGTTCGAGTGTAATAGATATAATAATATTTTGGGTAAGGGGTTTGTGTATGTGTGAGTATGAAATGAAGTGTAGGGAAGTGTAAAATATTCTGAGTGTGTGTATGTGTGTGATGATATTTCAGTGTGTAGGAGGAGAGTGTGTATGTGTGTGATGATATTTCAGTGTGTAGGAGGAGAGTGTGTGTATGTGTGATGATATTTCAGTGTGTAGGAGGAGAGTGTGTATGTGTGTGATGATATTTCAGTGTGTAGGAGGAGAGTGTATGTGTGTGATGATATTTCAGTGTGTAGGAGGAGAGTGTGTTATGTGTGTGATGATATTTCAGTGTGTAGGAGGAGAGTGTGTATGTGTGTGATGATATTTCAGTGTGTAGGAGGAGAGTGTGTATGTGTGTGATGATATTTCAGTGTGTAGGAGGAGAGTGTGTATGTGTGTGATGATATTTCAGTGTGTAGGAGGAGAGTGTGTATGTGTGTGATGATATTTCAGCGTGTAGGAGGAGAGTGTGTATGTGTGTGATGATATTTCAGTGTGTAGGAAGAGAGTGTGTATTGTGATGATATTTCAGCGTGTAGGATGTGTATGTGTGTGATGATATTTCAGTGTGTAGGAGGAGAGTGTATGTGTGTGATGATATTTCAGTGTGTAGGAGGAGAGTGTGTATGTGTATGATGATATTTCAGTGTGTAGGAAGAGAGTATGTATGTGTGTGATGATATTTCAGCGTGTAGGAAGAGAATGTGTATGTGTGTGATGATATTTCAGCGTGTAGGAGGAGAGTGTATGTGTGATGATATTTCAATGCTAGTATATTGTGTCTGTGTCACATGACTGGTGCAATATGGAGGACTTCATCTCCATTCCCTATTGATACGGGACTTCCTCCAAATATGGTGAGACTGAGTGTGCTATGAATATCATTATAGGATCTGCTACACATGTAGTGGTTTTAAATTGTTGTTTTAATGCCCACCCTTTAATAGGATATTTGGTGCAGTGTGTTTGTATTGATATGTGTATGGATAGGTGTGTTTCGGCGTGTGTGGGGGTAGGGGTGTAGGTGTGTTTTGGTGTGTGTGGGAGGGGGAGGAGGGGGGGGGAGGAGGATAGTAGGTATGTTGTGTGTGTGGGTAGGTTTGTGAGGGAAGTCAATTTATTATTAATTACACCTTTGATGATGATAAATTTATAATTAGTTCAAATTAACATTAAATTAATGTAGCTTTTAATTTTATTTTTGTGCTAATCACGTGATTCTATCAAAACTAATACTCTGCTGCCAACTCATTAAGTGGGTGGGGCAAGTAGGTGGGGCCTCTTAGGAATAGTCATGGATAATTTGATGACAAAGCTAGACAGTTAATGGAGTTTGCCCTAGGCTACATATGTATGTGTGGGTGGATGGTTGTACTGTATGTATGTGTGTACATGTTTCTGTAAATGTGTGTGTTTGTGTGTGCATGATACAGTCACATCAGTGACCACGATAGAAATAAGAATATATATAAAGATATCAGTTTGTTGTTTTATTTTACATGTGTGCATTCTCTACTATATTGTGGCCATGTTTTGATCATTCTTGTGTAATTGTGTTCAGAACCATCTCAAGCTGCGCATGGTGGACCCCCTGGACTATGAGGGGCAACACATTACCAGACGCAAGGACTTGGAGCACTAGAAGTACCTGAACCTGTTTCCACAGCAGGATGTCACGGTGGGTGTGGTCATGTGATTGATCAATGTGGTCACGTGATTCCTATCAATGTGGGGTCATGTGATTGATGATTAGGGTCATGTGATTGATCAATGGAGTCATGTGATATTGTGTGCTATGGCAGCATGAAAGATTATCACTTGAAACTACACATGATCAATTTGGAGGTGCAATCTATTTTTTTTTCCCCCACCATCCTGGGTAGCTTCTGGTAATTGTGTGGTTGTTCTTCTCCATCCTCCAGTGTCTCAAGTTCTGCTGTGGTTTCTGGCACAAAGTGGACCACAGCTTCAACCAGTCCACAACCAATTACACCCACCTGCTCCAGTGAGTTGCGACATGGAAAGAGGTGGGTGTGGTCTATGTGTGAGTGGGTGTGGTCAGTTTTTAGGGGTTTGGCTAATTGGACAAGTAATGACACTTGTTCATTAAATTACAACTTCTGTGTGTAAGCCCCACCCCCTCCCATCCTCTCTTTTTTTCTTGAGATTCTGACATTTATGATCTTCTCTACTCAGTGGAGGGAAGGGAGAGAGAGAGAGAGAGAGAGAGAGAGGGTGAGAGGTGTATATGTTAGAAAGATGGTACATATTTGTGTTTCTCTGTGGCAGACTACTTGGGATGGGTGGAGCATGTGGGGATGGGTGGAACATGTGAGGGTGGGTGGAGCATGTGGGGATGGGTGGAGCATGTGGGTGTGGGTCGAGCATGTGGGGTGGGTGGAGCATATAAGGGTGGGTGGAGAATATAAGGGTGGGTGGAGCATGTGTGGGTGGAGCATGTGGGGATGGGTGGAGCATGTGGAAGTTGGGTGGTAGTATAGTAGAGATGGAATGATGTGTGTAGCTGGCAGTGAATGACAGAAGGAATAGTTATTTAGATGGAGGACGGGATAGCTGAACGAGGAAAGGGTTTGCAAGACGTACAATGAGGAATGGGTGGTGTGTGTGTGTGTGTGTGATAAAGTTCTAGGTGTTGGCTAGTTGCAGCCTCCAGCAATGTGCTGGTGTGCTCTGTTGTGTTCATGTTGGGAGAATTAGTTGCACTAGTCAAAGTTTCTAACTAGTCCACTCACTGGAGATTATTTTGTGCACATGCAGAGAGACAAGAGTAGAGGGACTCCATTGTCCAAGAGAGGCTGTCTCTACAAAGGACCCTTCCCTCAAGATGGCGGCTACTCTGTTAGCATGAAGGTAGGCACGTTCATTATTACTTCCTTGTATAACGATGGCTTTATTTGCTGCAGAATTATTGGAAGTTGGTTTGTGCGGAATAGAGGGTCTGTGGAAGGAGGGTGCACACTGGCTTTTGATAAGGTAAAGGGTGGTTGGAAGAAAATGGACAAATCCAGTATAGGCTGAAGTCATCTATACACACATACATACATACACACACATGTAGGATGAGAAGAGCATGAGGCAAGATATCACTGGACACATGCACAGCAAGTCAAATCAGTGAGTGAATGGTGCCAATGTGTATATGCACACAAGTAGTTAAAGACACGCCCTACAAGCAGTTAGAGGCACGCCCTGCAAGTAGTTAGAGACACGCCCTACAAGTAGTTAGAGGCACGCCCTGCAAGTAGTTAGGGACACGCCCTGCAAGTAGTTAGAGGCATGCCCTGCAAGCAGTTAGTGGCTTTTATAAGGTAAAGGGTGGATAGAAGAAAATTGACAAACCCAGTAGTAGGGTCTGCCGGATTATGCTCGAAATTTTTTTAATTATTTTTTTATTCTAAAAATTGAGTAAAGATTCTAGAAATGAATATTATTCTCTTATTAATTAGAAATAAGTGAAATAGTGAAATAGCAATGATGGCAGTAGCTGTATAGAGTTGGTATGTTATATGTAGCTAATTAATCTTCCAGTGAAACCTTGAATACTCCGTAAAAATGTTCAATGAATGAAAACAACAACAACAACAACAACAATAACAACAACATGCTCTGCTGCAGCTGGAAAAAGTTTAATTTTCAGAAACCTAGCAAAGCATTTGGGGGAAATGTGCATTACGACATTAAAAATTTTAATATGCTTAGTTATTGATCCACATTCTCTTCCCTTCACATTCCTAGGTCGGCTGGTAATAATATGCAGTATGATTGTTGAGTTGCTCAAGAAGAGAATCCATTTAGCATAATTCTCAAAATGACTTGCTGACTCTGAACCTGAGCTGACAGCTCTCCCAGTATTTCAAACATTCTTTTTTCATTTTGGAAATACAATAACAGAAGAGCCAACACAAACCCAGCTGCTTTAATCAAGTAACGAAGATCTACCTCAACCACATTACTACTCATGTCCCTTGTTGTAAAAAGCAATATTGATTCTCTTTTGTAATTAAGGATTATAAGAACTGATTACAGTGTATTTCCTTTATTAATCTCCTAAATACCTTATTATTCTGGAATTATTACACTATGCTATTACATGTCTATTATTCCAGAAAAAATGCTAGCATAATCTGGCAGGGCCTACCCGGTATTAAGCATACATCATCTGTACACACGGACATACATACTTACTATATACACATGCATACATACATACACACATACATACATACACACATACATACATACACACACACATACATACACACACACATACATACATACACACAAGTGTCTGTGGATTGACAGTTAGTTGTGTTTGTTGCTGATTTTCCTGTACAGTCGCTCACTAATATACAATAATATCCTGTCTGGAGCTCCACCTCCAATTCCACCTCCTCTTCCTCCTCCCCTTCTTCCTTGGGTCCAGCCCTGACGACAGAGGAAGGCGGGGCAATGCTCAGTGCCAGGAACAGAAGTTTTGTTTCCACTTGTTCTTGAAATGTCTCAGTCTCAGCTCCAATCTCAAGGCAGAACAGAATGGAAACCTGGACCGTGCAGCAGCAGAGATGTTGGAGAAATGTGTTCTTTGGTATGAACATCAAAAAGAAGCTGAACCAACAACACTTCTCCAATGTCAGTTCCCATTCTGTATTATTGAGTGCAAGTGTTTAATTTAATTCAACCATTGCAGATAGAGCCGTTCTTTGTGACGTTTGCTGTCTACGATGCCAATAAAGGTCTCAATTTATCGGAGAAATTTCACGTCGATTGAAACTCGGCCTTCTTGAATCTGACGGTACCGCCTCCTGAAAGGCGCACTGATGATAGGCCCAACCCAGTGTGAATGAAGACAGCGAGAGCCACAGAGGTAAGTGAGGATGAATAGATGGTACAGGAAGCATGTGTATGTATGTACATGTGTATGTACATGTGTATGTACATGTGTATGTATGTGTGTATGTATGTACATGTGTATGTATGTGTGTATGTATGTATTTATGCTGTGCGACGACACGCCAACTAAATTGGTGGAGCCGCCCACATTCCAGAAACTACTAATTGAACATTATATGTGTATGTATGTGCGTTTGCGTGGTGCTTGTGTTTTGGATTCAGTCATGGGACTTAGTTATTTTTACAGTCATGTCATCTGTGTGTGTGTGTATCTTAACATGAGAAGTGTCTGTGGGTCCCATGACTGTTGTGTGTTGTTGTGTCCAGGCTGTGTCCAGGCTGTGTCTGGGCTGTGTCCGGTCTGTGTCCGGGCTGTGTCTGGGCTGGGCTGTGTCCGGGCTGTGTCCGGGCTGTGTCTGGGCTGTGTCCGGTCTGTGTCCAGGCTGTGTCCGGT
>WLWD01005967.1_pt1 | contig 14331 bp, 7 predicted proteins | sample 6712731 | NCBI WGS metagenome assembly WLWD01 (sample SAMN12718690, study PRJNA576275) | sponge metagenome | isolation source: marine sponge | host: Mycale hentscheli | place: New Zealand: South Island, Marlborough, Capsize Point | collected 2014-11-01
CAGTTCCGTGTTTGCTGTCAGTTCCGTGTTTTCTGTCAGTTTCATGTTTGCTGTCAGTTCCGTGTTTGCTGTCAGTTCCATGTTTGCTGTCAGTTCCGTGTTTGCTGTCAGTTCCCTGTTTGCTGTCAGTTCCATGTTTGCTGTCAGTTCCGTGTTTGCTGTCAGTTCCATGTTTGCTGTCAGTTCCGTGTTTGCTGTCAGTTCCGTGTTTGCTGTCAGTTCCGTGTTTGCTGTCAGTTCCGTGTTTGCTGTCAGTTCCATGTTTGCTGTCAGTTCCGTGTTTGCTGTCAGTTCCATGTTTTCTGTCAGTTCCGTGTTTGCTGTCAGTTCCATGTTTGCTGTCAGTTCCGTGTTTGCTGTCAGTTCCATGTTTGCTGTCAGTTCCGTGTTTGCTGTCAGTTCCGTGTTTGCTGTCAGTTCCGTGTTTGCTGTCAGTTCCATGTTTGCTGTCAGTTCCATGTTTGCTGTCAGTTCCATGTTTGCTGTCAGTTCCATGTTTGCTGTCAGTTCCATGTTTGCTGTCAGTTCCGTGTTTGCTGTCAGTTCCGTGTTTGCTGTCAGTTCCATGTTTGCTGTCAGTTCCGTGTTTGCTGTCAGTTCCGTGTTTGCTGTCAGTTCCGTGTTTGCTGTCAGTTCCGTGTTTGCTGTCTGTTCCGTGTTTGCTGTCAGTTCCGTGTTTGCTGTCAGTTCCGTGTTTGCTGTCAGTTCCATGTTTGCTGTCAGTTCCATGTTTGCTGTCAGTTCCATGTTTGCTGTCAGTTCCATGTTTGCTGTCAGTTCCGTGTTTTCTGTCAGTTCCATGTTTGCTGTCAGTTCCATGTTTGCTGTCAGTTCCGTGTTTGCTGTCAGTTCCATGTTTGCTGTCAGTTCCGTGTTTGCTGTCAGTTCCGTGTTTTCTGTCAGTTCCGTGTTTGCTGTCAGTTCCGTGTTTTCTGTCAGTTCCGTGTTTGCTGTCAGTTCCGTGTTTGCTGTCAGTTCCATGTTTGCTGTCAGTTCCATGTTTGCTGTCAGTTCCGTGTTTGCTGTCAGTTCCGTGTTTTCTGTCAGTTTCATGTTTGCTGTCAGTTCCGTGTTTGCTGTCAGTTCCATGTTTGCTGTCAGTTCCGTGTTTGCTGTCAGTTCCCTGTTTGCTGTCAGTTCCATGTTTGCTGTCAGTTCCGTGTTTGCTGTCAGTTCCATGTTTGCTGTCAGTTCCGTGTTTGCTGTCAGTTCCGTGTTTGCTGTCAGTTCCGTGTTTGCTGTCAGTTCCGTGTTTGCTGTCAGTTCCATGTTTGCTGTCAGTTCCGTGTTTGCTGTCAGTTCCATGTTTGCTGTCAGTTCCATGTTTGCTGTCAGTTTCATGTTTGCTGTCAGTTCCGTGTTTGCTGTCAGTTCCATGTTTGCTGTCAGTTCCGTGTTTGCTGTCAGTTCCATGTTTGCTGTCAGTTCCGTGTTTGCTGTCAGTTCCGTGTTTGCTGTCAGTTCCGTGTTTGCTGTCAGTTCCATGTTTGCTGTCAGTTCCATGTTTTCTGTCAGTTCCGTGTTTTCTGTCAGTTCCATGTTTGCTGTCAGTTCCATGTTTGCTGTCAGTTCCGTGTTTGCTGTCAGTTTGTTTTCTGTCAGTTCCATGTTTGCTGTCAGTTCCATGTTTGCTGTCAGTTCCATGTTTGCTGTCAGTTCCGTGTTTTCTGTCAGTTCCATGTTTGCTGTCAGTTCCGTGTTTGCTGTCAGTTCCATGTTTGCTGTCAGTTCCGTGTTTTCTGTCAGTTCCGTGTTTTCTGTCAGTTCCATGTTTGCTGTCAGTTCCGTGTTTTCTGTCAGTTCCGTGTTTGCTGTCAGTTTTCTATAGTATTCTAGACAAAAATGCCTCTTGTAAATTAGTTTTGTTAATTGCTTTCTTTCTGGCCTTAGTTATTATAGTTAGGGCAGTCGTATTTAAATAAGAATATATCTTGTGTAGGAACTACAATAATAATTATAGCCAACAATTTTCTGCTATTTCACCTCTTCTTCAACCCCCCCCCCCCCCCCCCCCCCCCCCCCCCCCCACTTCAAAATCCTACATCCACCCTTGTACTCTATCCCAACACTCTATCTTATGCTTACTATTATCTTAATGCTGGCATGTGATACTCTAGGTTAAGGGAAGTGTCAGAAGTTGTAAGGCTGTGAAGGAGGCAATGCTGGACTTCATCATGTGCTACTCTATGTGAAAAAGGAAGCTGTAGCACACCAGGGTTGTAGACATAAGTGTTGCCACCCTCAACAAAGTATTAAATAGGGACATAATATTATTCAAAAATATGAATTCAAGTCAGGGAGAGATACGTCTACTTGGAGTACTGACTTAATTTTTGTAGTAAGCCTGTAAAGCTGGGGAAATGAAAAATAGCTCTTGCATAGATGTTCTTAAGTGTAGAAGTAAAAAGACAAAAAAATTGTAAGTTCATGCTGCATGCTGCTGATGCAGTTTCTCACAAAGTATGCCACAACAATTTCTGAACCAATAAACAAGTTCCAGCAGTCGATGTGAGCAGCTCCAGCCATATCAAAAACAGGAAAGAAGTTATGGTGGTTTAATTCAGTGCAAATGTTGCAGTATTGGAGTCCTAGAGATTAAATGTCCTTTTTGTGCCGAAGAGGCCATTACACTTTCTGGTGTAGCCGATCGCAGGAAACTATTTTACCTCCAACATCAGCCTTCTGGACTGCAACTATCTCGGAGTCACCAGTTGTAGTATCTGTTGTCGCCAAGGTAATATCTCTTAAAAGAGTTCATACAATAGATATACAACAGACAGGCTGCTGACAGACTGACAAAAACAAGTATTCAACTGATATAAGAATGATGACATGGCATTGACACAAAACCAAAGTATACAAAGGGGTGGAGCACAGATAAGACATAGACACAACAATGGTGATATCAAAGAAGTCCAAATAGTCTGTGGTAAGATGCCACACCTGCAATGCCAATTACGGCTTAAAAAAGACGAGGTAGCAGTAGCAAAAAGACTTACCAAAACAAGTAGGCAAAGCAAAGAGACAAAGACATCTTTAACAGCAACCAACTTTTTCAAACATTGTTCCTGCTCATTTTTCATAATAATAATATAGCCCACAGAATCTGCAGCTTGAGAAATAGAAGCTTCAAGTCTAAATGTTTCGAAGGTCTTTCAACTATTCTCCCGGGCACAGCACTGAGCAGCTATAGATAGTATACAAAACTGAATTGAATGCCACTTAAAACCATACCCTTCAATAGGCTATACATGAAATTTTACGCTCCTCCAGATTGTGAAAGAGGAACCGACATTGGTGCACAACAGACACTGCCATGAGTAAAGAAACATCCCTTACCCATCAAAAATTGTACAGCTTCTTCAACTGTGTTGTACAATTTCTAGCAATCTGTTGAAGCAGATACTCCGGTATCTTGGCTTTGGCAACATTGTCATTTGCCCCATGTGATGAATTCTATATCCCTAAATCATTGTCTCTTTCAATAATACCCTAGCCAATATTATACAAAATGGCACTTAACATGTTCATCAAAGCAGTGATTAATGGGACAAGTGACCTGACTTCTTTTTCCATACCTTAGAGCTACATAGGTTTCAGCTGTCCCAAAAGCTCCATGCTGTTATGGATTTTGGCCACTTCAGAATGTGACATGGAAGCACTCATTATCTATTGTTTGTCACGGAAACTACATGCTAAATATGTGGTGACGTCACTTAAATTATTTTTAGCTTATTACATTTCTGTGGTCATCTTACACTTATACAATCTCATGTTCTATTGCTTGTTAGCCAGTGTATTGCATTGGTATTAAATTGTTTTAGTTAAACCCCTTAGTTTTGGGGTGATTTAGAAGAATAACTCTAAGCTGCAGAGAACATGAAAAACTAAAACCAAATATTTTTAAAGACAGTAAGTTCGAAAATTACTGACACTACTACCAGTCGAGTGGCAGACAAAAACCAAGCAATTTTTATTAGAACGAGAAAAAATTGCTATTATAATTATTTCAACCGAGAACGACTGAATCATTGAAAAATTAATTTATAATACTAAGATGTCATAGAAATATGCTGTGTTTGTCCCGTTTTTCGGAAGGTCCGACTGTAGTTCCCTTTAAACACACCTTACCAATAGCATGAGATAATGCAACTCCCCACATCACTTCTCCTACAGTAAATGAACAGTGTGATGTGCAAGATGTGTGCTTTGTCACATCAAGAGGCTGCTATGATAGAGAAGACCCTTTACCCAATTTTTTAATTTTATTTAGTTGTCCAGTACTTCTAGGAGTTGCTGCGTTAGAAATGTTAGATACTATGACTACTCAGAATAGTAAAGACTTGAACAACTACATATACTGCTTTCCAAAATGGAGTAGGAGTTTGTACCCAAACTACTATTTGTGCATACAAATCTTATAGTCAAGATACAAGTTTCTTGTGGACCACATCTAGCTCGTCAACCATGTGCTAAAACACATCACCAAATACACCCTGTACGTCCCACCCACAAGATGCCAACTCAGCATTTTAAAGTTGTAATCATGTCTTTATAAGAAAGTATATCAATTGAAATGGAATATTTAGCAAGTTAGAGTGAGAAAGATATGAGGTCAGAGTACAATGATTGACACACAGTGTACATAGATAAATAGATAGGTCAAAGTACAGGGAAGGGAAAATGCACCAAGGAAAAAAAAAACCCTATAAAAATTAGAATTAATTTCAAGAAATAATGTAGCAAGCAATTCATGAGAGAGCTGAAATGAAGAGACACTGGAAGTAGACAGTAACAAAACTATGTATACACACACACACACACGTGGAGATACAAATGTGGAGACAAGACTGATGATACTGTAAAATATAAGTTATAATAAGGCAGTACTATAACGTACTAAATAGCATATAAAATGTATTATTGCTGGTAATAATACTGATTCTGAGTTGGAGCATATATAGATGGGTGTTGCTGATGCTGGGATGAATGATAGGCAGGACCACCAGATGCTGCTTTATTCTGCTCCATCATTTGTATGTAAGCTGCTAACATGCCATCGTCAGGGTGATCAGATGGCTGAAGTCCGGAGGAGAGAGAGGGAGCAAGAGCAGGGTTGATAGCCCGAGATGGTTGTGAAGCATTGGCAGGCATAGAGTTGTTGCCAGGGAGAGACATTAAATACCCAGTACCCGGGGGTGTCACGTTGGAGCCAATCGGCATAGAGTGAGGACCACCACTGTACACACCGACTGCAGGAGGTGTGGGTTGAGGTCCACTCCATTGTTGGGGGGCTTGATACGATGAAGCAACAGGAACATTGGGATAGTAGTTTGAACCAGGGGTCAGTGGCAAGCTAGATCCAGCCCCATTCCCACCACCTTTGGCTCCCATAAGAAGGACCAGAGCTGCCTGGATTTGTTGAGGAGTGTACTGAGGAGGTTGGGCTTGCTGTGTGGCTTGTGGCAGATAGTGGCTACCATAAGCCACAGAGGATGGATCGTCACTTGCAATCAGCTGCACACCAACACCGTGAGTTGTAGGAACATTGGGATATGCATGCTGCTGCTGGGAGATTAGATACCTTCCTCCCTGAACACCAGAAGCCGGTGGGTGTGTAACACCTTGAAGTTGAACTTGCTGCTGCTGAATTGTTTGGTTTCTCTCTCGCAACTGTTCCTTCAATAAGAAAATCTCAGCTTCCAACTCTTTGGAACTACTACTACCCCTATCCTCTAAAGCCCCTCCCCCTACACTGCTATCTCCACCTGCAGTAGCACTACTTGTGACAGTGGCCCTGCTAGGAGACTGGCTAGACATCCCAGATGAGGACACATCTGCTAGCACATAAGCACTGTGAGGAGTGGAAACCGACTTAGTCAAGCTCACTGCATGACCAGAAGTTATGGCTAGAGTAGATGAGGGTGTGACCACAGTGGAGGAGGAAGGTGTGGTTGTACACTGAGTTGCAATTAAACTGGGAGGAAAATCGCCAGACGAAGGCACCTGACATTCTTGTCCACCTTGTGAGATGCGCAGATCCTGCATGTTAGCCAGGAGTTGCTCGGTCGAATAACCATGTCCGCCATGTTGCTGGGAAAGTATAGCTGCAGATTGTCCGCCATGTTGCTGGGAAAGTATAGCTGCAGATTGTCCGCCATGTTGCTGGGGAAGTAAGGCTGCAGATTGTCCACCATGTTGCTGGGGAAGTAAGGCTGCAGACTGTCCGCCAAGTTGCTGGGAAAGTATAGCTGCAGATTGTCCGCCATGTTGCTGGGGAAGTATAGCTGCAGATTGTCCGCCATGTTGCTGGGGAAGTAAGGCTGCAGATTGTCCGCCATGTTGCTGGGGAAGTAAGGCTGCAGACTGTCCGGCATGTAGCTGGGAAAGTATTGCTGCAGATTGTCCGGCATGTTGCTGGGAAAGTATTGCTGCAGATTGTCCGGCATGTTGCTGGGAAAGTATAGCTGCAGATTGTCCACCATGTTGCTGGGAAAGTATAGCTGCAGATTGTGTGTCTGAGGCTAGTCTAGGACTGCACTCATATGAAGGCAGACTACTCTGCTGGGACAGAGACATGCAATAGGACGAGGACTGAGACACAGGACCAGGAGACACCCACTCTTGTTGGGTACGCCCACTAGTGTTATATGCCCTTCCTACTGATGAAAATGTGCCATCCTTTGGAAAATTAGAAGATGACTCCACAACCTGTTTGACAACTTCATGCTGAAGTTTGAGACGGTCAATATCCAGTTGCTGAGGGGTTGGAACTACAGGGTACGTCGCAACACTAGAACCTACATGTGCAGACAAGTGGTAATCCACACCCACTGGACCAGGAGTAGCCACAGGAAGATAAGGAGGCATTGCAGTGTCTGTTGGACCCAAGTATACCTGATTAGCTGTAGCAACACCTCTAGTCACCGTGGCAACATTCAATTCCTGCTGACTTGGCATAACAGGAGCAGTTATGGGACCAGAGTGTCGTGTTAGACGATAAGCACCACTTTCACCTGTTCCTCCTACATCCACAAACACATGCAACACACACACACACACACAAGAGCATTTAATAGGTAATTTACTTCAATTGTCTAGCTGTTTCAAATGGCCATTCCTCCATATATATACACCACACGTACAGGAAGTCTACCTACACATATGCTTACATACATACCTCCACTATGGAAAAGAGCATTGTAGGACACTTCAGGGCTCCCAGAATCTCCACTGCTTGAATGTACTCCTCCTAGACTTCCCAGAGAAGACAATGGTGTGTTAGCATCCAGGCTAAGGGGAGGACCTAACTCTCCTGAGTATCGACTATTTCTACTGCCACTCCCACAACCTGTTCTAGACAATGGTCCATTCTTGGGATACTGCTCCCCTGACCGCGGCTTACTGAGAGGTTTGGTAGTGGGGCGTACCAAGTTTCGGAACTTATCGCGCTCCTCTTCAGTATGTGCATATGTACAACTATCCCCCTTGGGGCAGCCTCCAGGCTTACTCAGATAAGGGCACATGCCTGTCTTGAACCTTCCACTTTGAATCTAAATTTACACATACAAATACATGCAAGACATAAGTACCAACCCCTTACCTAACACACTCCTACATCTATGCACACAATCAAACACTGCCATAAAAAGTCGGTACATTGCATGATTTCATAATAACTACACTAGCTCATCCACATACATTCTATCTATTCTTCAATCCACACTCATCCCGTCCGTGTGTCCCTCCACACTCATCCCGTGTGTCCCTCCACCCACTCATCCCGTGTGTCCCTCCACCCACTCATCCCGTGTGTCCCTCCACCCACTCATCCCGTGTGTCCCTCCACCCACACTCATCCCGTGTGTCCCTCCACACTCATCCCGTGTGTCCCTCCACCCACACTCATTCTGTCCATCCACTCATCCCTTCACCAACTCCTTCTGTCCCACTACTAAATGTTCCTATTTACCACACCCCCTCACTGCCTCCACTGCGCAGCCGATGCCCATGCCCCGACAGCTAGTCAACTTTACCTGCATATAAGCAGAGAATCCTTGCAGTGTTGCTAGCAAAGCTTTCAAGACAGAAGAGAAGTCCTCCCACCCAAATACTTCAGATTCTACAAACATTATATGAATTCATACATAAATATGTACAAATACAAAACCATATAACATTTTCTAATTCAACTTTACTCAAGCCTATGTATACATATGCTCTAGGAGATACCTCAAATGCTTAATTTACTGTTGGTTCCATCCAACATAACTTAATCTACATGCCGACGGCTGATTGCAGGTATCACATTCTCCTCTAACACACACACACATACACACACACACAATATTTTAAAGGATATTTTGTTTGTTTGTTCGTTTTAAATGGGAAGGCTCACAACAAAAATTCCTCCCAAACTGCTTAATTTTTCACCATATCCACTTATTGAGAGACATAAGGTAACAACAATAATCTGGGGTTTAAACTGAGAGGGGCTGGCCCTGAAATCTCCACCCCTTGGAAGATTATGCAGTAAATGATTTGAGGTTGAATTATAAGTAGTAAGACTATAAAATTCTGCATGTGACCTAACACTAATCAGATCAGTGAGAAGTATCCTTTCATATAGGCATGTGCATCAAAGTAGTGTGGGTTTAAATGGGTGGGGCTAAGCATCCACAATGACCGTAATATTGTGTATGAAATTTAAGTAATAGTGCTAGTGTTAATATTAACTATAATTTATCCTAATCAAAAAAATATCAAACTTGAAAACCCAGCAGTAATCCAACACTATCAAACAAACCTTTGTCAACTTGGAGCCTCAGAATGGTCTCTAGATGAGGCAAGACCTTCTCTGAGAGCTGGTATGGATCTTGAGATCGCCCGATAGCAACTATGAGCTCACTAAGCCCGGACGACACAGCACCCTGGGCAGTAAGCTAACACACACACACACATACTTTATAAGTAGCATGGACGTGAGTCCAATGAGGCCCTCTCACTAACCTTGTCAATTATTGATTGCATGTCACTCTTATGTTTGTGGTCTCCATACAATAGCGTAGACCACTGCTCAGGACTAATGCGAAGCCCCGCCTCCAACGCCATACGAATTATCTGACTGTCATGTTCACGACGAAGACTTTCGTAAACTCGAAACTAAATGTATGATATACACACATATATGAACACAACAAGTGACACACGCATGTTCAGGCCACACCCTGAATGATGACTGTCTGGTTATGACTGCCCCTCCCTCTGTTTTCGTCACCCCTTTATTATATCACTTCACACTCATTGACTATCAGACTAAACACTTATTCACACCTGGGCCCATAGCCTGGCCTACAAAAGGGTCAGGTTAGGGCCCTCAGTTCAGTTGCTGTTCCTATTGTTGTTCTACTTGCTACTACCTACATATCTTTAATTATAGTGCTTAAACATAATTCCTTTTTGTTTAGTGGGTGACTGCAGTTGAGCACTTAGCTAGGTTGGGTTGACTTCAGTGCGTTTTCCTGTGCCTAACCTCTCAATTATTGTTCACTCCGAGCATGTCTAATCAACACATGTTCCATTCTTCACACCTCAAAATGTTTACACGCACACCCACATCCCACCACACCCACATCCCACTACACCCACATCCCACCACACCCACTTACCTCTTCCTTCAATTGCATCAATGATGAATCATCATCTCTCTTCTCCACCTGTGACACACTCTAAATAAAGCACACCAATCATGTTTCTGAGTGGACTTACATTGAAGCACGAGGCACGATAAAGCAGCTGGACAACATGGCCAATACTTGTCTTGCTAGCCTGAGGAAAGTCCACAGATAACCTCTGAACCACAAACAATACGATGTTCTTCCTAGACAGAGAGTTACCAGACTCTAACACCTGCACACAAAACAGAAGATCAATCATAACGTGCACATACATTCCACTCATTATTATATCCTTTATCTCTCCTTCAGGGTGGCCGCACATAGCAACGTGCACCGCCTGCAGATCAGAACATTAATTTATTCCCCGCCAATACCCCACCATTCGTTAATACACGAGCAGAAACAATCGCGCAGTAGTAGCAGAAGTATACTTTGCGAATTTGTGGTGTTTTAGTTTAGCTTCTTGTTGTCTCGTAGCTGTTTACAGCAACTCTCTATACGTCGTCTGAACTCACGTGGCAAGGTGCACCAGGCTGCCTCTCCTCCTGTAGCCGTTCTCTGGGCTCTGCGCACCTGAACTCAAGCGAATGAATTCTGCAGGTTCGATTTCTGAGGAGCGAAGACTTCCCAAGCTGCCCAGATCTAATACCTTCACCTCTGGCTATCTCCAAGAAACTGCTCTCTTCTGACTCTCGTTATTGTTCTCTTGTTATTGTTGTATTGACGTTTGTTTACTCCTGATATAGGCGGGCTCTTTTTAGAACCAATACAACCAATTGAAAAAAATTGCTCGTGTACAAGGAGTACGAGACATGGGGGCGGGGTTATTTCTTAAGAATTGCGAGTGGAATTAAAGTTCCAAATTTTGTATAAGTTTTTCTTAATAGAGAACAATTTTTTTTACACACAGGTAGCTAAACCAAAAAAAAAAATGAACTGCATTACAATGAGAATTTTTCAATATCTCATAAGTATAAAAAATTGATAAAGTAATATTGAAATCGAAAAGAAATTGTTGTCTTGCAGTCGAGTATTGGCTTGGCTAGTAGTGCACCAAATTGCGGAACTCCAACTTACCACACCGCTCCAAAAAAGTGCTACAAAGTTTTATAACCTGGCCCCAATATTTCTTCCAGATTTGCTCTAAAATTAGTGAGCGCCGCCTTCGGCAGGTACTTTGTCCTTGTGTTGTAGTGGAGAAGCCCCTGTAAGTATACAATAGTAGTAATCGTGCATAGCAACCATCAACAAAAAATTGCGTAGGCGGTGTGCGGCCACCCTTAATATATACACTGCACTTAGTATTCTTTGGCGTTATCATTCCAATTACAGCACACCACACGAAGTTGGTAACATTAATGAACTTCCAGTCAGAAAAAAACTTTATTACCTTCCTACAAAATTCAAATTGATCACCATTAATACACCTTCCCATCCACTCAACCTCCATCACTCACTACTAACTCGCTCCACTTCACACTAACATCTACACCCACTTAGTCTGAGTAACTTCTCATCACACCACTTAAACTTTATTCCACAATAAGGCTTTCCTCCTCCCACGTACTCTGAGGATAAGTTTGAGTGCCTCTTCTTGCATGACAGGCCCCAAGAACTGGCACCCTCTATTTCTGACTGCTGTCCACAGCAGTGTGGAGACCTGTTGCTGGTTCTGGTGCATCACTAGAAGCTCTGTCACTGTCCTGTCAGCTATGGATCGAGCAGCTCTCAGTGCACGCATCCTTCCTTCCTCTTCCACTATCTGACAGTTCACTACGGTGACCAGCTTCTTCAGCATGGGCTTGGTGAGATGACCCATAGCTGCCGTGGTACCATGTTCAGCTAACGGCTTCAACACGAGAGCCAGGTCCCCCATTACCTGTATAGCTGAGTGATAGTGGCCCTGCTCCGATGCACTCAAGCCTACCACATAAGAGTTGTCTAGAGGCTGTTCAACTTGATGGCCCAGGAGTTGGAGCAGGGCCACATTGGGTGGATGGCTCTCCACTTCTGGCCCAATGGCAGATTTGTCATAAGGACAAGTCCTCGTTTTCAGCTTGCTCAAGCATCGTGTACAAAGGGTGTGGCCACAGTTGAGGCTAATAGGGCATGTGTCAGTGGGGTTGAATTTGTTTGTACAGATGGAGCAGCTGAGGAAGTCTGTCCACACTGGCGCCTGCATGACGACCGGCCCAATGCACACGGAAGTGATTGGGAGTAGAGAAGCCTTGAGGAAGTGAAGACAAAAGTTATGACAGACACACACCAAGTGGTCTTTTTGTTGCTTAAAGACAACAACTTAGAAGGAGTCCGTCATCCTTCCTACACGGCACTCACAAGATGGTTCCTCTAATAGTGGTAGGTGCTAGTATCACACACGGACTCTATGTGATCTTGTAGTATTGTGCTAGATGGTAGTCAGCCAGTCACTCCTGTCATTAGAGTCACAACGAACCAATAGTCGATAAACAAGAACTAGTTCCAAAAAATGAACCAAGTATGAGGAGGTAATTACCCTCTGGTAACGAGGGGGCATGCAGTGGCTACACAGAAAGCAGCTCTATGGTGGACAAGTAGTTTGACACCTACACAATGTAAACACAAATACAATATAGTTAATTCTGTATTGTTAGCCTTATAATGAATACTTCTAGCCTATACTAAATGTCCTCTTACATCCACCCCCCTTCCCCACACCAATACTCCAATCCACCCACCATTACAAAACCTTCACTCAGTGCACAGCTTTCGCCCTCTTTCTTACCCTTCATATTATAGCAATTCGTCCCCAGTGTCGCCGCACATCTTAAGTTCTTCGTCCGTCCAGACAGATATGCTAGTACACCTCTGGCGACCCAGAGGGAGTCTTCCCACGTTCTGTCCACTCGCCACAACCCCAGGATTATGCGGCTCTCTTTTGCGGGTGCAATTAAAGATGGTGGCGCCACATCTGGAACCGGTTTGACGGGCTGGGCGGGGAATATCTATTGCGAACTTAGCGACTGACTTTCTTTTGCGATGACCACCGGTTAATTGGGAGTTGCCGTATACAGACTAATGTACATGGAATACTTTCCGAGAAATGGAAGTTGTGCAGAATTTGTTGAAAACTTCCTGCTACCTAATCGACCTTGCCTGTTCGGGGAATGGCTGACGGTAGGGTGGGGTGCAAGAAGACTTTGGGTCAGAGAGGACGGAACACCCAACCTGGACTATCTAGCCCACAAATATGGTACAGTGCAGTCATGCAGGTACAGGACAGACTGTTTAAGAACTACTTGAGTACTCAAACCCCAGCACATTTATTCAGTCAAATTCAGTCAGTAGCTACTTTCATTCTACTCTCTTGTACCCGATGCACTTTGCTGTTAGGTAAAGGGTCTTCCTTGGCTGTATAATTTATGGAATTTACATAGATAGAACTATATCTACTAGTTTCCATTCCACAAAACATGTCACAGTTTATGTGTCATGGGTGCAGACTTTGTCTTGTCTGAATGTGAGACGTATTGTTTGTCCAGTTGTGACCAGTATGGCTGCACTTGCCTTCACTTGGCACTTCATATTGCCCTCTGCCATGCACACACACACACACACATGAATGCTGACATGTATGAGATGATAGATAGTCATATCCCAATTTTAAGATATGGAGGGAGATGTTAAATGTTGATGTCATTCAGGCAAAGAAAGCGTGGGTGTGGCTGACTGTTGCCAATGGATACACTCTACCCACCAGAAGTCAGAAATGACAATGCACGAGTTTCTGGACTATTGGAGTAACACTGGAGACTGTGACTTAAAGACCACACCCACTTCTATGAGTACTCCTGCATCACTTGGGCCTAGCACAGAAGATGTGTTGCCTAGGAGTGAAGTTAGCTGGAGTGAGGGACTAGCCAATGGAGAGAGGAAACTTCTATATCTGAAGGACTGGCATTTATTCAAGTAGGATATGTTCTACCATACACACACACATACATACATGCATACACACATATGTGACCGTCTACAGGAAAACCGGGCACAACGCGGCGTGCGTAAATATCGAGAAAAGATCGATCGATTTCTTAAAAATGTATTGTTTCAAGCCGACGGAAGGGAACGGTTAGGTCTATTATAGTGGGAACGACTTAAGCTACGATGATAAAACTTGGAGAGCTCAATATCTGGACGCCGACAACTCTGTAAGTGCAAAAAAAAATTTTTCGAAGGGTGCTGCGTTGTGCCCGGTTTTCCTGTAGACGGTCACATATGTATATACACATTTATGTACTTATACACACATACTTGCTTCATAACATACATTATGTACCACAACTACCCTGGTTATGGTAGGTGTATGGGCATATGCATAGAGATAGGCACATGCACTGGAAGAACACATGATTGTATAAATCACATGCAGATGGTCACATCCAGTGGTGCAGTGTTAACATGGGTCACATCCAGTGGTGCAGTGTTAACATGGGTCACATCCAGTGGTGCAGTGTTAACATGGGTCACATCCAGTGATGCAGTGTTAACATGGGTCACATCCAGTGGTGCAGTGTTAACATGGGTCACATCCAGTGGTGCAGTGTTAACATGGGTCACATCCAGTGGTGCAGTGTTAACATGGGTCACATCCAGTGGTGCAGTGTTAACAGTGGTA
>WLWD01003663.1_pt1 | contig 14323 bp, 12 predicted proteins | sample 6712731 | NCBI WGS metagenome assembly WLWD01 (sample SAMN12718690, study PRJNA576275) | sponge metagenome | isolation source: marine sponge | host: Mycale hentscheli | place: New Zealand: South Island, Marlborough, Capsize Point | collected 2014-11-01
GTTAGTGGCGGTGGTAAGTCAATGCGCTCTTTGTCATGGTTATCAGCCGTGCGCAACAGTATTTACTTGAAAATACATTGTCCACTAGACTACTGCGAAGGTAAGTCTGTGTAGGTGCATGTCCAGTTGTGTCAAAGCATTGTGTGTTACAACCACTACTTAGCTAAAGAATACCACAAAGAAAACTTTTAAATGACGTGTATTGTTTTGTTTTGTTTTGTTTTTCCTTCCAAGCAGTTAGAGTTGTTACTATGGCACTGAAATCCCTTTACCCTGTATGCTAAATTTAAAAACTGGACCTTATTTTCAGTAACTTCAGTGTTAGAAGTCAAAATCATTCATATAACATCAGTATAGTCTTTAGGCTCGCTCGCCATTTGTGCTCAAGCACATCACTAGTTATTGTAACTTGACATTACTTTAATTTAATATTGCATAAAAAAATTCTTCTTGCTATAGAGGAATAAATTATTTCAGCAAAAAAAAAAGTGCTATAAAAACATGCTTTAAAAAATGAGCTGAACTTGCTGGCTGGACACTTTCCCTTTATAGTTACTCTAAACCCTTCTGCTTACCTTGAACACAGTTGTACACTCGTTCTTCAGGAGGTAAACAAACTCTGCTCCTCTAACCAACGTGTCAAAAATTTACCGCTGAGCGGTAGTAAAGATTTTTAATCACTGCGTTAGTTTTAGGCCCAATCTTCTCCTGGGAGTAATGGAATGTTCAAAAATTGTATAAGACTAAAATCTCATGGTTGATTTCCCCCCATCTGTCATAAAAATTGTCACAGCATTCTGTGTGTATGAATATTATATAATGTGCATGAATATAATAGGGCTAGGATGGGTGTGTAAATAAGGCAACTCCCCTGGAAAATACCAGCCTTTGAACCATGAATAACATTATGTTTGAACCATGAATTGCAGTGAAGTGATTATGGGTGACAATAATTTTCAGCTACCATGAATATATTTCCCCCTTCCACAGCATAACATGAACATTCTCCTCCTTTTTGGGTACCATGATAAATTTAATTAACATCCATGAATGATAATATACCTTTTTTTTCTTTCTTTTTTTTGTAATTTTTTTTTTTTTATTGTTGTAGTTTTTTCCTCCTTAGTTGTACTGTTGATTGAGTAATGAACTGTATTTTGTAGTAATTTGCTTGCAGCTGAGTGAGTGAAGTTTCTTCAGTACTGATACTCAAGAGTTTCCTTTGTGCAGTGGTCACCCATCCACTCACTGGTCTGGCCCAATAGTGCTTAACTTACAACTTGGCCCTGTGCACTACCACTTGATATCTTGTGATGCCTCTATGTCCAGCTGGGTTCCAGTTTTAGTTTTAATGATGAGACATTGAATTAGTGTTGGGAAAGATTACCTGATGCTAACTTTTATTCTATTCTTTTCTCATAGTACATGTACGGTATATCAGGAGCAAAGAAATTTACAACAAGAAAAAGTACAGAATAGTGTTGGCAAAGTTTCCTGTCTAGTATTTCCAAGGATTTTGTGCAACTCCACAAGTACAGTTTTCCATCTTAATTTGGCTGCATATATTGAACCAGTCACCAGCTGCAAATATAGTTCCACTATAAATAGTATTTAATGCATCTAGTGTCACCTTACCTGGTGGAGGAGTCAAGTAGCTGTAGTTGGTAGTGAAACACTGCATCTCCATCTTGTTAGACACTGCAGACATTTCCTGATGCTTGTCTTTAGGAGAGTCTACTAGTTTCACTGATAGTGTCACTAGCAACAAGAAGAAACTAAGTGTCACTTGCACCATCTTAATCTCTTGATTTTTATAACAACTATGAGACTGCTCCTGATTCTACGTGGGCTTTAAATGCCATTAGCTATATTAGTGCACATGCTCAGTTGGCTCAGTTGGCTCGTGAATCTATTTATTGAGATTGCCCATACCAGAGTGAACTCTTCTCATTAAGGTATTCAGCCTCCCTACACTATGGTACAGAACTGCTGTGGATCAGCTTGCCAGTGTGTTATGTGCACATATACAACATGTGTTGCAGTCTCTTTGTGTGTACCTCTCCAAACGAATCTCTAATAACAACTTGCTGAGATCTTGTCACTGGATCTTGTAAAGAAGTAAAGTAAGTGCCTCATAGGAACGGATGTAAGATCTTTGTAGGAAAAATGTGGACCACACCCATTCAGCTACAAGCTGAATGGCCATAGTAACACGTTTAATTTCACTTACCTGAACTACTAATGGGTTTGCACGATGAGGTTTGTGTAAGTGAGGCTGCCACTGTTAGATAACTTCTGTGAATCTAGTAAATCCCTCTATCTTCAAATAATACCCACCATTAGTGATGAACTCTTTCTCATTAATCCTATTCCTAGCCACACCCTCAACAGTTGTTATTATTACAGAATTTAACTGTGTCTTATCTTCCAAAATGGATAGCACTTTTGGGTCCCTATTAAATACAGCAGCTAAAAAAAATTTTTTTTAATTGTTATGTATTGTACGAGCAATTTGATTTTACAAACATTATTCCCAATTAGTTGAGATAACGAATGTTCCACTGTACCAACATCTCCTAAGAATTGGAATATTAGTTCAGGGATCAAATGTGACTTTAGACAAGACGAATTACAGCATCTTAGTGCACAAAAGCTTGGAAACAATGTCACATATGAGTCATGAGCATCTTAACAGGAGACAAAACAATAAACAAACAAACAAATTGAGTGCCATAACTAAAAACCACTTTTTACTAAGAAACTATTTAAACTTATGCATAAGAGAATAGATTCCCAAAGTGGGATTTTTTTTCAAAACAAGATCTCTTGAAGAACTGAATAGGATTGGATTAAGTGTATCAACCAGTATGGAACATCTGTACTAACTACGGGTATTTTTGTTACTTGTACCACTTGAAACCGACGCTTCCAATGAATACACTGCCATATACATAAGTTGTCACGCTTCACCTGCTCAAGTTGTCACAAGTTTTTGACATATTCTTCATACCTCCACTCTTCACATCACCGCACCACACCACCATTTAATACTGGCTCTACACGTCACCATTGGCTCCATGAATATTTTGTGAACTTCCACTGTCCAGCAGGGTTGTGATGAGAGTAGTACTTGGCCTGATGAAACTGCTTTTTTTTTCTTTCTTTCTTTTATTGTTTTTGTTTCTTTCCTTAGTTGTGCTGTTGATTGAGTAGTATTTTATAGTGGTTTGCTTGCAGCTGAGTGAGTGAAGTTTCTTCAGTACAGATACTCAAGAGATTCCTCTGTGCAGTGGTCACCCATCCACTCACTGGTCTGGCCCAATATTACTTAACCGATTATCGCCGAATTAAGTGTTTCCGCGTAAAGCACGAGGGTGCTTCACAGCGCGGGTTATGCATTTTTTCGTAACCGCCATTGTACCCGCTTCTATTAGCTACCAGCCGCAATCGCAAGTGTTTCAAGCTCCTACAACACCGTAGCCATTCTCCTGTCAGGTAAGTGTAAGGGAGGCATAGAATTTTTTTTTATTATTTGCAGATTGAAATTGTAGCACTGTTTGTGTATAAAGAAAATCAAAGTTACCAAAAAATATATATATGCATATAACTAATAGACAAAAATATATATTCATAAATGTGATATAAAGTTGTCAATAAAATTTAAAGATTGCCAAGAAGTCTTCATAGAGGGCAGTGATGAAGAATTTGGTGACCTAGAAGAAATAAAGATTGAAAAAGGCAAGCTATTTTAGCTTCGTTTGTTCATACACAGAGGGTTATTGTATAGATTTTCAACAACACCCACCACAAGAAGGTCAAGTTATTATTGCATCAGGATACAGACTTTCTTCCTCCCAGTTCTCCCCTACTTGAAGGTGCCCATAAAATGGATTTCTTAGGAGAACATTTCTCAGGTATGAAGAGAAGGATATATCAAGAACAGTAACAACAGACACATCATGGTACAGTGGTGATTATGGGGTGTGGCTTTGTCACCATGGAGTTCAATCTGACTGCTTCATAAAACATAGTACTCTATATAATTGCTTGTTGTGTTATATTATTATCCTAGTATATGGCTCCCACAAAAAAAAAAATAAACAGTCAGAATCAACAGTTACTGAATTATTTCAAAGCAAGTGGCTAGTGAACATTTAAAACAAAAATATATAGCTATGAAACATGAGGTGTTAGCCTAATTTTTTACAATACTGATGCTAACGATGGCATACTTACCTTGAAGCTTGTAGTTTACAATGACTGCGCACTTCATACGCTTCAAACGCGTAGAAACTATAATAAAACTTAGCCCGCGGGTAGAGGAGGGCTTTAGCTTCAATTTGTTAATACATTGCCGTCGGTTACTTCGAAGCGTATTGCCTCTAGACAAGAAAAACCTCAGGCGTTCAAGCCTCGAGGTGGCGGTCACGATTTCTTGTAAACAATTTCGGAGTATGCGCACATAATTGCGAATTTAATTTTAGGCGATAATCGGTTAACTGATAACTTGCCCTGTGCACTACCACTTGGTATCTTGTGATCTATGTCCAGCTGGGTTCTAGTTCTACTTGTAATGATGTGACATTGAATTAGTGTTGGGCAAGATTACCTGATACTAACTTTTATTCTATACTTTTCTCATAGTACATGTACAGAATAGTCTTGGCAAAGTTTCCTGTCTTAATATTTCCAAGGATTCTGTGCACCTCCACAAGTACAGTTTTCCATCTTATTTTGGCTACATATATTGAACCAGTCACCAGCTGACTGGTATTTAATACATCTAGTGTCACCTTACCTGGTGGAGGAGTCCAGTAGCTGTAGTTGGTAGTGGAGCACTGCATCTCCATCTTGTTAGACACTGCAGGCATTACCTGATGTTTGTTTAGGAGAGTCTACCAGTCTCACTGATAGTGTCACTAGCAACAAGAAGAAAAGATGTGTTGTAGTCTCTTTGTGTGTACCTTGTGGGCTGGCTCTCGGCTCCGTGGAGCGGTCGTAGCAAGCACGCATGCAGGTGGACAGCTTATTGTACGGTCCGACGCCTAGGCAATCTCTTTAAGCTTACTTATTAAGATATAGAACGAACTGAAGTTACAAAAATGATGGTGGGTGGTTTTATACGAAGTGAACAACTCCACCCACCGGAATGAATATACAAGACAACCAACTACACGTGGCCAAATAACCATAAAAGGAAAACAACAAATGCAACACTAACTGACATGCGCTATGTATACAACTGAATAAACTGAATGAAGCAAACTGAATACATAGAATAATACATATATCTCTGTCTCTATCTTTCTCTTTCTCTGTCTTCCTTGTCTCCTCCATCTCTATCTTCTCGAATGTGGGCTCGCTTGTCCCCTGGGAGCCCACACACCTCTCCCACACACCTCTCCAAATGAATCTCTAATAATAACTTGCTGAGATCTTGTCAGTGGATCTTGTAAAGAAGTAAAGTAAGTACCTCATAAGAACTGATGTAAGATCTTTGTAGGAAAATTGTGGACCACACCCATTCAGCTAAAAGCTGACCACACCAGCTGAATAGCCATAGCCATTTAGATATTCTCCTACCTCCCTCCCCCCTTCCCCTGTATTTCTTTATATACTTTTAGACAAGGATTCTATTCTTAGGTTTTTAGTCAGAGATGGCTGACCTGGGTGTGTAAGTAAGAAGTCTAAGATAATAAAGCTGGAAAAAAATATGTATTTGACACAAACAAAAAAAAATGAAAGGAATAATTACAGCATATATCCATGAAATAAAAACCGTGAGTATAAGTAACACAATTGTGGTCAGCTCCAGCTGCTTGCTCAGGTATTTTTTGGTCACTGTATTTTTTGTATTGCATATTCATGCAGCTGGAGCTCTCTGGACACTTTTTACCATGTTCATTATTTTGTGCTGATTATTATTATTATTAATTATTTATTAATATTATTTATTATTATTATTATTATCACTATCAGGACATGAATCTCACTAGAACACCTTATTTGGGAATTATAATGATATTCATCGGACGCCAAGCCCGATAACTTATAACTTAACCCAACTTATAACTTAACTCTGCATAACGGCGGGATTTTGGTATGGCTTTTTTTGGTTTTCTGTACTTATTTTAAAGTGGTTTGCTTGCAGCTGAGTAAGTGAAGTTTCTTCAGGATAGATATAAGAGATTCCTCTGTGAAGTGGTCACCCATCCACTCACTGGTCTGGCCCAATATTGCTTAACTTACAACTTGCCCTGTGCACTACCACTTGGTATCTTGTGATGCCTCTATGTCCAGCTGGGTTCCAGTTTTAGTTTTAATGATGAGACATTGAATTAGTGTTGGGAAAGATTACCTGATACTAACTTTTATTCTATACTTTTCTCATAGTACATGTACGGTATATCAGGATTACAATAACAAATAGCAAAGAAATTTATAACAAGAAAAAGTACAGAATAGTCTTGGCAAAGTTTTCTGTCTCAGTATTTCCAAGGATTCTGTGCAACTCCACAAGTACAGTTTTCCATCTTAGTTTGGCTGCATATATTGAACCAGTCACCAGCTGACTGGTATTTAATACATCTAGTGTCACCTTACCTGGTGGAGGAGTCCAGTAGCTGTAGTTGGTAGTGGAGCACTGCATCTCCATCTTGTTAGACACTGCAGGCAAGTCTTTAGGAGAGTGTACTGGTTTCACTGATAGTGCTACTAGCAACAACAAGACTGTAAGTATCACTTGCACCATCTTATTAATCTCTTGATTTTTATTACACTGAGACTGCTCCTGATTCGTGAGCTTTAAATTCAGTTAGTTATATTAGTTAGTGCGCATGCTCAGTTGGCTTGTGAATCTAATTACCTTTAGATTGCCCATACCAGAGTGAACTCTTCTCATTGAGGTATTCAGCCTCCCTACACTATGGTACAGAACTGCTGTGGATCAACTTGCCAGTGTGTTATGTGCACATATACAACATGTGTTGCAGTCTCTTTGTGTGTACCTCTCCAAATGAATCTCTAGTAATAACTTGCTGAGATCTTGTCAGTGGATCTTGTAAAGAAGTAAAGTAAGTTCCTCATAGGAACTGATGTAAGATCTTTGTATAGGAAAAATGTGGACCACACCCATTCAGCTACAAGCTGAATGGCCATAGTAACACGTTTAATTTCATTTACCTGAACTACTCCAGAAATGGGTTTGCACGATGAGGTTTGTGTAAGTGAGGCTGCCACTGTTAGATAACTTCTGTGAATCCAGTAAATCCCTCTATCTTCAAATAATACCCACCATTAGTGATGAACTCTTTCTCATAAATCCTATTCCTAGCCACACCCTCAACAGTTGTTATTATTACAGAATTTAACTCTATTTAGAGCCTGCCATTTGTTGTTGTTGTTTTTTCTTGTTTGTTTGTTTATTGTTTTGTCTCCTGTTAAGATGCTCATGACTCATGTGTGACATTGTTTCCAAGCTTTTGTGCGCTAAGTTGCTGTAACACGTCTCGTCTAAAGTCACATTTGATCCCTGAACTAATATTCCAATTCTTAGGAGATGCTGGTACAGTGGAACATTGGTTATCTGGAATAGGAATGTTTGTAAAATCAAATTGCTCGTATAATGCATAACAATTAAAAGAAATTTTTTTTAGCTGCTGTATTTAATAGGGACCCAAAAGTGCTATCCATTTTGGAAGATAAGACACAGAAAGAAGAAAAGTACTGTTTGCCATTGATGCAGCTAAATTCAACTGCTAAAGATGTACAGCGTGCTGTGAGTTCTGCAAGATACTATCCTGAGGGTTCAATCAAGAAATACTTTGGTACATGCACAGGGCTGAGATGGACTTAAGTAATCTATGATATCACTCGCAAAAATGATTACATATAGCTGTTTTTTTTTTGTTGTTGTTTTTAGTTATGGCACTCATTGTAAACGTGGTGTAGATCGACCTGAAAGGAGAGTGAACTATAATGGAGGGTTCTCTTTGCGCGGCTACTTTTTTAAAGTTGAATAGAAGGAGCTAGAGGTCAAAGGCCATGCCGGGATTCTTCTTTTTATACCCGGAAGGAGTTCAGAATGTGGTAAACGAGGCCACAGATTTCGCGTACGGAGATTTGCATTGAATTATAAACGTGACCTCTACGTTTAAGGAGCATCGCCTGTAGGGTTAATTACCATCTGCAAGGCTCCATTACGAACGACTCTTTGAGGATAGTCAATAAGAAATTATTTTGCCACTATTTTAAGGCATTAAGTTTGTGTGTACAGTGATTTGTAAATTTAGCTACTGTATTATTATAATGTTTCTCTTCCTTTCTTACTATTAGATCATGGTCATCTGGAATAATCTGCAGCTCTCACCCCCACCTGGTGAGTGAGCGTGTGTGTGTGTGTGTGTGTGCATGTGTGTATGTGTGTGCATGTGTGAAATGTCTGTTATGAACTACAGTAAACCCTCGCTAATCCGGACCCCGCTAGTCCGAAACCTCGCTAATCCGGACGGCATGAATCGCGCGTGCGCGTTGTCTTAAAACGCATTGCTAGCTAGCTTTTGGGAGGAGCGGTTGGGTAAAGTGTTTGGCGCGCGAGACTAGCTTTTGTTATGGCTACTGCAGGTGAGGCAGCGACGGGTACTAAAGCTCCAAAACGCAAACGGGCTCACAAAACCTTGACTATTGATGAGAAAGTAGAGATTCTCAAGGATATTGGCAAGAAGTCCTACCAAGTACTTGCAGATAAGTATGGGGTTGGTGTGTCCACAATAGCTGATATTAAAAAGAAGAGAGAGAAGATATTGTGTTACAAACGGAAGGCTGTAGAGATGGGTTGCAAGAGACCAGCTAGAGTTATGAGGCTAGGAAGAGATGAGCAACTTGAAGAGGCTCTTTTCATATGGTTTCGGCAAAAGAGGGAGGAAGGAGTTCCTCTTACTGGTGAGCTACAACTTTTTCATCATTAAGTAAGGTTAATTATACAGTAATGTATTTTACTGTTTTGTAGGACCAGTACTGCAAGCTAAGGCAAAAGAATTACATCATAGCCTGTCTATCACGAGAGAGGATGGTTGCTCTTCCAACTTCAGTGCCTCTGACGGTTGGCTGTGGAGATTCTGTCAACGTCATGGGATCAGGCAACTACTCCTACAGGGTGAGAAGCTTTCAGCAGATAAGCCTGCAGCAGACCAGTTTATTAGCGATTTTCAAGGTTTCATCGAAGAAAATCAATACAATGTTCATCAAATTTTTAATTGTGATGAAACAGGTCTATATTTCAAGTTAATGCCACAAAAAACATTAGCTTCTTCGTTTGAGAAGTGTGCTGATGGTCGGAAAACTCAAAAAGAGCGTGTTACCATCAATGCGTGTGCAAATGTGTCAGGTAGCATCAAGCTACCACTATTAATGATTGGCAAGTCTAAAAATCCTAGATGTTTTAAGAATATTAATCGTGATCAACTACCTGTAATTTATGCAAACCAAAAAAATGCCTGGGTAAATACTTCCTTGTTTGGTGAGTGGTTCCATAACTCCTTTGTTCCCATTGTTCAGAAGAAATTGGTCGAGATTGGTGTTGATCCTAAAGGAGTTTTACTTTTGGATAATTGTTCCGCACATCCTGACGAATCAGAACTGCTGTCTAAAGATGGTAAAATCATCGCAAAGTTTTTGCCTCCTAATGTAACTGCTTTAATTCAACCAATGGACCAGGGAATCCTTGTTTCTATAAAACGTCGTTACAGGAGGAAAATATTAGAAGAACTTGTTTTCCAAGATGATCAAGGAATGTCAATTGTTGCATTTCTTAAGAAAATAGATATGCTCAAAGTAGCTAAGATTATAGCCTCTTCTTGGGAGGAAATATCTCCTATAAGTATCCAGCTGTCTTGGAGAAAGATTTTGCCTGACAGCACAGGTAGCAGTGCAGATAGAGATGACGATGTCAGCAATGTAGAAGTCGACAGCAGTTCAGAAGTTGAAGGTGATGCTGCAATAGCAGAGGAATGTGCCTTTATATTGCAAGAGCTTGGCTTTGAATTAGGCAATGACGAGATTGAAGACTGGCTTGAAACTGACCGCACTGATTATGGCTATGCACATTTAACAGATGATGAAATCATCACCAGTATTGTAGAAAGACCTATCCAGGAAGAAACTCAGGATGCTGAAGACAGTGATGAGGTTTCACCTACAATTTCTCATAGTGCTGCTGTAAAAATGTTTGATGGATGTATGCAATGGTTACAAGAGCAGGGTGAATCGAATATCCACAACATGGCTATGCTGACAGAATTAAGAGACTTAGCAGCAAGAAAACGTATCAGTACACTGAAACAAAAGAAAATTACAGACTACACAAGTTGATCTATTCAGTAAAACAGTAAATACGTACTCTTTAATGAACTCTGTAAATACTAGCTAAAATCTTGATTCTTCCACTTGACTTCAATCCTAAAATTATAACAATGTTGACAACATTTCTACATTAATCTAATTAACCTTGATAACTAATGCATCGTGTATTAGTGTAGATGTACCTAGTTCACTTTAATACAACATGTATTAATACATAATTTAATGATATTCATTCATTTCATTAATCCGAACTTTTCACTAATCCGAACTACCCTAAGCACAAGGCTGTTCGGATTAGTGAGGGTCTACTGTATTACTGATTTCTTTGTTACATTGAAAGTAATGGGAATGAATTGAACAGTATGTATCTATGAGGTGTGAAAGTTATGCCTTGTCATCTGTGTGAATGTGCAAGGGTTGTTTAGCCAGGGTTCTGGGGTTGGGAAACACTGCTGTTCATAGACACACCCACTTTATAACCGGCACTACTTTGATGCACTTGCATACTTCAAGTCTATATGCATCATCATAGTCACACTCTTCAGTGTATTGTCACATATTTACTACTCACATAATTTAAGTTTATTGCTGTATACTTTGCTACTATATAAATTAAATTCAGGGAAAGGAGGGGGAGGGGGGGGGGGGTTACTGCTGGGAGAGGGGGAATATCAGGGCACCCCTAATTCTGTACGAAACCCTGATTAATATTTATTTTTGGTCTTCCGGCCAGTCTGTCTACAGATATCCCAGACAGCTGCATTTCCACCTTTTCAAACTGGAGTACTTATTAAGAAGTGTCTTCGATGGTGCCAGAACCTTGTTCATCTTACTAAAAGCACGAGTCAGTCTTAGTCTGTCTAACTTTACTATAGGCCACACCCCTTAGTGTCATGCTGTGATCATGTGATCAGAATTCCTCAGTTTACTATTTCACTAGTGCTGCCAGCAGTTCAGTGTGGAGGAATAATTCGAGACAGCTAACATTTAGACAGACCAACTCTTTGAACTTCTACAATTAGTGATGGCTACAGTAACTCTAGAATAGAAATACTTGTCAATTTATCTTATAGTGTAGCCCAACACAGTGAGAGTTCACACCAGCTTGGTTTTAATTAGCAAATTTATAAATAATACTGAATAGGAGGCCTACAGTTGATGGGTCGATCAGTCAGGGTTGTAAGGCCTGACCTAACCTGCAATAATGAGTAAGAATGAAATGATGAGAATGACAACAACTATAAATGAAGATGATGAGAATGATGACTGCCCCATATGTGTATTTGATAGGAATGAACTAGTTTTTAATGTTTCAAGTTACTTCAAGTTAGTGCTCTCTTCCTCCAGGCTCTGGGGTCTGGACAAATACTAATGAAAATATTTGTATGTATATATACGTCCATGATTAAATTGTGTGAATGTTGTTGTTGTTGTTTTTTTTTTGTGTGTGTGTGTAGCTAAAGAGTGGCCTCGTGTCCGTCAGAAGATAGAGGTAATCCGCAGTAAAGAGAACAAGTTGTCCAACCGGTTCTACCCGTATGCCAACCTCACTACTGCCGTGTTCTCAATGGATGATGACATCACAATGCTCACTGTCGACGAACTGGAGTTTGCTTACAAGGTACAGAAAGAATGTGGTCTAATTGGGGTGTGGTCTAATTGGGGGTGTGGTCTAATTGGGATGTGGTCTAACTGGGAGGTATATTTGGGTAAGGTATGGTTACATGTTATACTACCACAAGTGCTAATACCATAACATTAAAACCAAGATACGTCCACCTCTCTACCATTCCGTGGTGTAGTGGTTATGACGTCGGTCTGACACACTAAAGGTCCCCGGTTCAAAACCGGGCAGAATCAGTTTGTTTTAATCGAGCTCTATTCTGGAATTAAAATGCTATAATTAGTTGCTAGGCACTGGAATTGACACCTTACCAATTAACTTTGATGTGTGGTTTTCTCAGAAATTTTTGTTGCTAAAAATATCATCAGGTTCCTAAACAACTTTTTATTGCATAGAAACATTCAGCGTCTTCAGCTTTCTCTCAGCTTTTTCTTCTTCTCTGAAGCCGTCTACATCTGTTGTTATAATTAATTTCACTTGAGAAAGGATAGTTGTTCATTAGTAAAGAGTTCAGAAGTCAAATATTCTCTTGTGCAAACAACTTCATGTAAAAACGAATTGCAATTATGCAGAAAGATGTACTGGCAACCTTTCAGAGTGTTACCAGTTTGTGGAACAGGGTCGTTAGTGCCGGGTGTTGAGTGAAAGGAAATGTGTTACAGTCTGAAGGGCCAGGATTATATTACATGGTAAAGGGTGGATAGTTGGTCAGCTGAAAGCGCATTGTACATAATTGGCTTAAGATTGTGTTACATGGTAAAGGGTGGCATAGTTAGTTGGTTGGATGAACTTGTATGGAGGGTAGATTTATCGGCGAGCGAGCGAGACACTTACAGGGGTAACACAATTGAAAATCGGGGATATATGTTTGGACGTATGTATGTCATTTTGTACTTTGACCCTCCATATTTTTGTGTTCGCTCCGCGTTCAACCCCGTCCCAAACTTCACTAAACAGAATCCTCCGGTTTAGCGACCATTACCCGTATCACCTTAGAAATTGAATTGTTTACCGCTTTGAATTGTTTTGCGGGTGCAGTTAAAAAAACTTATGGGAGCTCCATTTCTATTCGAGTTAGTCGCTATTTGTCACAGTTATAAGCCCTACTCACAGCATTAACTTGTAAATTCATTGTCCACTAGACGAACCACGAAGGTAAGTCTTGCGTAGGTATGTTCAGTTGTGTGAAAGTTTTGTGCGTTACAATTACTATTAAGAATGTCACAAAGAAAACTTTAAATAACGTGACTTGATTTTGTTGCTTCTTTTTCAATTCAAACAGTTGCGTGGAGCGGTTACTATGGCATTGAATCCCCTTTACCGCATACATAATTTAAAAACTCGACTTTATTTTATGAGTGTTAGTTGTTAAAATCAATCATTTAACAATAGTGTAGTTTGAGGCTCGCTCGCCATTTGTGCTCAAGCACACCACTAGTTAGTAGGCTAGGATTGAGTTACATGGTAAAGGGTCTTGGCTGAAAGAACATTATATGGTAAAGGGTAAATGTATTAGCTGGCTAGGATTGTGTTAGGGCAAGTAGGCTGAAGGATGGTAAAGGGTGGCAAGAGCTTATGTAGTACAGAAGGTAAAGTTTATCAGCCAGCTGAAGGATTGTGCTATAGTTGAGTGTAATTGGCAAGCGAGACTATACAGTGGTATCAAATTATCGGGGATATTTGTTTATATATGTGGGGACATACGTATGCCATTTGTTCTTTGTCAGCAAGTGTATTTAGTGATGGTAATTTGAGAGTAATTGCTTGCACAGAGATATAAACAATGGTGGACACTAACCAACTGATATGACAACCTCTATAGTCCCAAGTTGATATAGCAACTGTCTTTATTCTAACAGCCACTCTCTGCTACTTCACCCTAGACTCACTGTAATTAGTTTCCATGACTACTCCTGAATACAATGTTTGTACGTATCTAACAAAGTCATTAGATGCACTCATGGAATTAGTGAAAGGTCAGAACTTGATAATTGTGATCAATCAAATTACTTCAGAAGATAAAGGGGAAAAAAAAAGCAAAGCTAGCAACAAGTGCACATGTGTGTCACTGGAGCAGTAGACTAGCAACAAGTGCACATGTGTGTCGCTGGAGCCGTAGACTAGCAACAAGTGCACATGTGTGTCACTGGAGCAGTAGACTAGCAACAAGTGCACATGTGTGTCACTGGAGCAGTAGACTAGCAACAAGTGCACATGTGTGTCACTGGAGCAGTAGACTAGCAACAAGTGCACATGTGTGTCACTGGAGCAGTAGACTAGCAACAAGTGCACATGTGTGTCACTGAAGCAGTAGACTAGCAACAAGTGCACATGTGTGTC
>WLWD01006363.1_pt1 | contig 14303 bp, 9 predicted proteins | sample 6712731 | NCBI WGS metagenome assembly WLWD01 (sample SAMN12718690, study PRJNA576275) | sponge metagenome | isolation source: marine sponge | host: Mycale hentscheli | place: New Zealand: South Island, Marlborough, Capsize Point | collected 2014-11-01
TGACCCGCTCCGTGAAAATCGACCATTTGCAATAAATTATTGAAACACGTAAAGGCCGAAAAAAGCCGAAAAATTTTTTTTTCTGGATTTAAAAAAAAAATTAACAGGGGTAAGTACAAGGGTTTCTCGACTTCTGTGCAAAATTTCAGCGTTAGTAGATAGCGTTTTCATACACTAAACTTACTTTGTCTTTTGAAGCGGTCCGTGAACGAACTTATAAAAAACGTCATCACAGAGTCACCATAACAACTCCCGCGAAATAGCTCCAGCCTAATAGTGTCGACCAATATGGCAGAGAGAATAGCTAACGCTACAAACCTTCTGGGTGCTGACAGCTTGCACTACAGCATATCCAGTTAGTGAACAAGAAGGCCAAAAGGCTAGAAATCTCTAGAGAACGTGGTTTGAGTAAACAAACGGCCATTTTTTCCCCGGCAAATGTGGGCGTAACCGTGACGCGGAGAAATTTACGGACTTCAGGCGTCTCACTGTAAAGTGATTTTTCTCGTACAAACGAACGGTTAATAGGTGAAAACGCGTGTAGTGTTTTTGTTTGTATCTTTGCGGAGAAGCGTCGGAGAAAAACGCTTAAGGGCTCATCGTACTTCCTGATAAATTTTGGGCTTACTGAAGCTAAAAAATGAATTTTCATTTTTTTTGCCAATGGTCGATTTTCTGGGAGCCGGTCACATTTGATACAGGAATATATTACAAGTCTGTTGGCTGTGTTGCAGGCACCAGTATAAATACCACCAACCAGATGAGTGATATTCTGCAGTATTCAATGAATAATACATTTATTATGTACTGCTCATGTGTGAATACCATAGTAACAAGATTCTTGTGCAATGAACATTGTATAACCTGGGGGGACGTAACACCCCATGTGATTGGGTGAGCAAAGCGAGACCCTCACTAATGAGTTTTAATTGACACTTTTAGAGGCAACACAATTGAAAATCGGTGAAATTTGTTTATATTTTTGGACGTACGCATGTCATTTTTGTACTTTGACCCACGGCGTTTTGCGTTAGTTCGGTTGTTGACCCCATCCCAAACTACACTAAAACGGAATCCTCCGGTTTATCGATCATGTTCGGGTCTCTAGCACAGGCTCCAACTCTGAACCAGGAAGCAAATAAACTTCCAAACATTCGGTTCATTACACACATGCATGCTATCATTCACATGTCATTGTGGTATTTTTTCCCAATTGTTCAGTTCTGATCTTTGAAATACAAAAAAAAACAAAAAAACTATAGTTTGTTAAGGGCTATAGCTAGTTGTACTCGCCAGTACTTGAGCTCTTCTCGTCAATCCTGCCTTTGCTGTCAGGGCAGTTCTCTTTAGAGCCGGCGAAGTTGACGCTTAGTACTTGGCGCTAGTCGGTGTGGGTCCTGAATCCTTGGACGAGTGTTGGGAGTTACGCCCCAGCTCGCTGACTCTACGGTGCATTCACGGCCCCTCACAGATCATTACCCATATCATCCTAGAAATTGAATTTTTTAAAACGAGTGGCAGTGGTAAGTTAATGTGCTATTTATCATAGTTATAAGCCCTACGCAACAGTATTTACTTGAAAATTCATTAGCCATTAGTCTAACCAAGAAGGTAAGTCTTGTGTAGGTAGGTCCAGTTGTGTTAAAGTATTGTGAGTTAGAGCTATTACTTATCAACAAAGCAAATGTTTAAATAAAATTGTCTTTTATTATTTTGTTGTTGTATTTTTCAATTCAAACAGTTGCGAGAATGGTTACTATGGCATTGTAACCCCTTTACGTATACCCATAATTTTAAAACAAGACCTTCTTTTAATAGCTAGAGTGTTAAAAGCTAAATTAACAGCAGTGTAGTTTTAGGCTCGCTCGCCATTTGTGCTCAAGCATATAACTAGTTGGCGAGCGAGCGGAGCGTGCGAGACGTATTAGGGGTGGATAATGCAAAATCGGGTATATGTTATATGTATATATGGATGGTACGTATGCCCCTTAAACGCGCACGCGTGGAAATTTTTCTAAAAAAAACAACAACACGGCCTTTTAGGCTTGACCCCAGTTTATTCTGAAACTACAGCATTAAGCAAGCCTTACTTTATACTTAAGCTCCAAAGTGTGAGAAAATTCCTGCAAAAATGTTTGCTTTTCAAGAAACAAAAAGTTGATTCGACCGGTTACTATGGCTTTGAAGACCCGTTTCAAATTTCAAAACTTCTCCGTTTCAGGGGGATACGGAGTGCCGATTGTTGGTTGTCAAGAGTCATTGGTAGTCAGAATGCCATAGTATTAATGCTAAGGAAGCTACTACTACTCGAGGGAAGCTGAGGTAAGTACTTAATTCCATATTTGTTAGCTAAATATGCAAAAATAACTCTGGCCTTTCTTTTTTGTAGCTAAGAGCTTGTTGTCAACAGTGACTGGTAAATTCAAGTGGTCAGAATGGCTTAAATTTGATACTACGGAAGTTACCACTGCTCAAGAAAATGAGGTAAGGAAGTAATTTTGTATTTGTGTGCTAAAATTGATGATCTTTTGTTTTTGTAGCTGAGAGCTTGTTGTCAAGAATTCCAGGTAATTCAGATAGTCAAAGTAAGTTAAATTTGATATACAGAATTTATCAATACTCAGGAAGTTGAGGTAAGTAGTAATTCCATATTTGTTGGCTAAAATTACAAATAATAACACTGGTTTATTTTTTTTATCGTAGCTGAGAGCTTGTTCAAGAGTTACTGGCAATTGAGATTATCAGAATGGCAGATGTTTGATACTACAGAAGTTACCATTAATCAGGTAAGAGTAATTTTGTATTTGTTTGCTGAAATTAAAAGTCATAACTACTATTATAGTGTTTGCATGAACTTAGCTACAACATAGTAACAATACTGTAGTTTTATGTTACCTAACTATCAGGCTCGTTCACCATTTGTGCTCAAGCACACCATTAGTGTATATATAGTATTATTACATGAGTCAGAGTGTGATATGGTGAAATATTTCATGAGCAGGCTAATTTATTTCACGAGCCAAAGGCGAGTGAAAATAAAGCCTGAGAGTGAAATATCTAGCCATATCACCCAGATGAGTGTAATAAGTGGTTTATTCCACACTAGATATCTTCACTGGAGTAGTTTTTTGGTAAACCAGGGTGTAAAGTTGATGAAAACTCACTAGGGTCTCCCCACAACCCCAGCTGATATTATAGCAGCTGCTCTAACCTGGCTGGGTAGGCTCCACTAGAGTAAAGGTAGCTGTAAAAACCCAAAATACTTGTACGCCAGGCCTGGTTGCTATAACTACTCTGGTAATGAGCTTGCGCAATACAGCCATGAGATAACACTTTGTGATATCATGAGATATCTCACTGGGTCACGTACCTAAAAATATCATTGTGAAGATATCTAGCGTGGAATAAATATATATATATATGGACATGCGTATGTCATTTGTACTTTGACCCTTGCATTTTTGTGTTTGCTTTATGGTCTATCCCTTCCCATACCTCCACTAAACAGAATCTTTCGGCTAGCGATCCCTTATCATTCAAGGAAATTAATTTCTTACCCCTTTGTATTAGGTTGTGTCTGAATGACACACGATGCACTTACAGTGCTTCCAGCTTAAAGAGTAAACATTTTTGAATTTTTGACTATGTTATGGCATCATCTACTGACAACTTCAATAATAAATAGTACTTACTAGGTGACCTTGAGCATCACCAGGAGAGGGTCAGCAGGGCCTGCTACATTATCTTTGCTGGAAATACTGTTACCATTAATAGTGTTAGCAATATCAACCTGTAATTTAAACTCTCCTCGTTAGCTGTGTGGTTATCGCAGTAGAGTAAACGTTTAACTAGCACACAGAAATGTTCTAATAAGGGAAAGTACCTACACACGCGCAAAATATTAATAGGGAAAGTACCATTTGGCCCGCATCATAATGACGAGTTCAACGCGGGTGAAGATTAAATGATGATCCAGTGACGACACGGAAGAAAATAATGACGACAAAAATAAAATGGTGATAACTATGGGAGAAGTCTAGTTTGAAGTTTCTGAGGAACTATGTGGTGGTACGATTGCATTAACCTATATTTTTAGTGACAAGGAATTTGTAACTACAGTTTTGTGAGACAAAATTGATCATATCATAGTGTTTCAAAAGTTTACTCTTTAAGCTGGAAGCACTGTACGTCTTAAAAACTTATTGTTAGACTCAACACTGTACAGTAATTCTTTAGAACTTCTTGTTCTTTTTTCAAGTCGCAAAATGTTATAGCGAGTGGTTACTATGGTATTAAAACCCTTTACCAGATGTAATTAAAAAAAGCTTGGCCTCTTTTAGTAGCTACAGGATTTGTGGTCAAAAGCTACAGGTACTACATAAAATACCAGTACACGGAGAATTGAGGTAAGAAAGTAGTTCTGTATTTGTTAGCTGAAGTTTACAATAGTCACAACAGTTACGTATTTATACTTTTAGAATCGGACCGATAGATGCTTTTGAAGTGTTTTGTTTCTGTACAGGCTCACTCGACCTTTGTGCTCAAGCACATCACTAGTTCTAAAACTATGATAGGTGGTATCATACCTAACACTATCCAGGAACACAACCCTGTATCACATACGACATTATCCTAGAACGCAATCCTGTATCACATCTGACACTATCCTAGAACTCAATCCTGTATCACATCTGACACTATCCTAGAACACAATCCTGTATCACATCTGACTCTATCCTAGAACACAATCCTGTATCACATCTGACACTATCCTAGAACACAATCCTGTATCACATGTGACACTATCCTAGAACACAATCCTGTATCACATCTGACTCTATCCTAGAACACAATACTGTATGACATCTGACACTATCCTAGAACTCAATCCTGTATCATATCTGACTCTATCCTAGAACACAATCCTGTATCACATCTGACACTATCCTAGAACACAATCCTTTATCACATCGACACTATCCGAGAACAAAATCCTGTATCACATCTGACACTATCCTAGAACACAATCCTGTATTACACTGAAACTACTAGAACACAATCCTGTATCACATCTGACACTATCTTAGAACTCGATTCATTTTCAAGTACTACAAAATTCAATACAATGGAGTATGTGGTACAATAATACTAACAGCCACGCCCTCTGCTCCCTAGATCACTGACACAATAACTATACCCTCTAGATCACTGATGCAATGTACAGGCCACACCCACCGATCACTGACACAATAGTACTAACAGCCATGCCCTCTGCTCCCTAGATCAATGACACAATAATACTACAGGCCACACCCTCTGCTTTCTAGATCAATGATGCAATAGTACTAATAGCCACGCCCTCTAGATCACTGATGCAATGTACAGGCCACACCCACTGATCACAGAACAATAGTGCTGCCAGCCGCCACACTCTCTGCTCCCTAGGTAAAGGACCAGCTATGCCAGACTACTCTGCTCCCTCATCACTGACACAATCACTTCCTGTTATAGAACACAACCACTTTTCTAATCTCTAACCTCCTCAGTCCTTATTTACTCAACAAAAACCCTCATACCAGAGATCTCCCAACATTTGTCTGAAAATTTGCTGTGGACGTGTATTTCAGTGATCTTGTCCACTAATCGTTTCTGCCCCACAAGATGGCGTTTCTGATTCTAATAATTGGTAATTTCCATCTAGCTTAAACAATACTGATATTACCTATTAACTCACAGTCACTAGCTTCCACTCCTAAATCAGTCACTATTCCGATCCTTCATATCAAGAACCTCAACTCAACAAGCGCAAGTCAACTAACTACGAAACTACGTCCTACCAAGCAGCCATTAGGCTTAGGGCCGGAAGGGCCGCGGGGCGGATGCGTCAGTACTGCGCATGTGCGTATGTGTCAGTTTCGCTAAGGTGTGCATGTGCATGGTGTTGGGGCCTCAACCGCTGCTCAGCTTTGACTTTTGTAAGTCAGGTATGCTTCCCGGACGTCGGACGTCGTATGTCACAATTCATAGTACGTGAACGATAAAGACTGGTGTAAATAATTGCGTTGAGGGTAGCTGAATGGGAATTCCTGTTTAGCATTAGGCTGCGGTTATCTGTGTAGTAGCTAGGATTCAAGGAGGAGATGGTGGTTGGGGCTCTGCAAGAACACTATCACAGATTTATAGATTAGTCACCTACTAGTGGTGTGCTACAGCACTAACGGCGAGTGAGCTAGTTTGGCTGAACTTCAAATTTGAATGCTAGTGGTTATTATTTCTTTGATAGTTGAATTAATTTATTGTGCTGTTCTATTCAGCAACACACCAAACTTGTACACACACATATATACAGTTGATCACTGGATATACCAGCACAAGACTTACATTGTATTTCCTTCGCACTTGACTATTGGGACGAAGGCTGACGGCCTATCTAGTCTCAGGCTCACTGCCTATCTACTCTTAGGCTCACTACCTATGTATTCTCAGGCTCACTGCCTATGTATTCTCAGGCTCACTGCCTATATGTTCTCAGGCTCACTGCCTATCTAGTCTCAGGTTCACTGCCTATCTAGTCTCAACCTCACTGCCTATCTAGTTAGGCTCACTGCCTATGTATTCTGAGGCTCACTGCCTATGTATTCTCAGGCTCACTGCCTATCTAGTCTCTGGCTCACTACCTATCTAGTCTCAGGACAACTGCCTATCTAGTCTCAGGCTTTCTGCCTATCTAGTCTCAGGCCGACTACTTATCTAGTCTCAGGCTCACGGCCTATCTAGTCTCAGGCTCACTGCCTATCTAGTCTTAGGCTCACTACCTATGCATTCTCAGGCTCACTGCCTATGTAGTATCAGGCTCACTGCCTATGTATTCTCTGGCTCACTGTCTATCTAGTCTCACGCTCACTGCCTATCTAGTCACAGGCTCACTGCTTATGTATTCTCAGGCTCACTCCCTATGTATTCTCAGGCTCACTGCCTATGTAGTCTTAGGCTCACTGCTTATCTAGTCTCAGGCTCACTGCCTATCTAGTCTCAGGCTCAGTGCTTATCTAATCTCAGGCTCACTGCCTATCTAGTCTCAGGCTCACTGCCTATCAGTCTTAGGCTCACTGCCTATGTATTCTCAGGCTCACTGCCTATGTAGTCTTAGGCTCACTGCCTATGTATTTTCAGGCTTACTGCCTATGTATTCTCAGGCTCACTACCTATGTATTCTCGTACTCACTCCCTATCTAATTTCTGGATCACTGCCTATCTAGTCTCAGGCTCACTGCCTATCTAGTCTTAGGCTCACTGCCTATGTATTCTCAGGCTTACTGCCTATGTATTCTCAGGCTCACTACCTATGTATTCTCAGGCTCACTACCTATGTATTCTCGTACTCACTCCCTATCTAATTTCTGGATCACTGCCTATCTAGTCTCAGGCTCATGGCCTATCTAGTCTCAGCCTCACTGCCTATCTAGTCTTAGGCTCACTGCCTATCAGGCTCACTGCCTATGTATTCTCAGGCTCAATGCCTATCATAGTCTCAGGCTCACTGCCTATCTAATCTCAGCCTCACTGCCTATATAATCTTAGGCTCACTGCCTATGTATTCTCAGGCTCACTGCCTATGTATTCTCAGGCTCACTACCTATGTAGTAGTCTCAGGCTCACTGCCTTTGTAATCTCAGTCTCACTGCCTATGTAGTCTCAGGCTCACTGCCAATCTAGTCTCAGGCTCACTGCCTATCTAGTTTCTGGCTCTTTCTGGCTCACTTCCTATCTAGTCTCAGGCTCACTGTCTATGTATTCTGAGGCTAACTGCTTTTCTAGTCTCATGCTCACTGCCTATCTTGTCTCAGGCTCACTACCTAGGTATTCTCAGGCTCACTGCCTAGGTATTCTCAGGCTCACTGCCTATGTATTCTCAGGTTCTCTGCCTATGTACTGTCAGGCAAACTGCCTATCTAGTCTCAGGCTCACTGCCTATCCTGTCTCAGGTTCACTGCCTAGGTATTCTCAGGCTCACCGCCTAGGTATTCTCAGGCTCACTGTCGATGTATTCTCAGGCTAACTGCCTATCTAGTCTCAGGCTCACTTCCTAGGTATTCTCAGGCTCACTGCCTAGGTATTCTCAGACTCATTGCCTAGGTATTCTCAGGCTCACTGCCTTGGTATTCTCAGGCTCACTGCCTATGTATTCTCAGGCTCACTTCATAGGTACTCTCAGCCTCACTGCAGGTATTCTCAGGCTCACTGCCAAGGTATTCTCAGGCTCACTTCTTATCTAGTCTCAGGCTCACTGCCTATATAGTCTCAGGCTCACTGCCTATATAGTCTCCGGCTCACTGCCTATGTATTCTCAGGCTCATTTTCTATGTCCTCTCAGGCTCACTGCCTATGTATTCTCGGCTCACTGCCTATGTATTCTCAGGCTCACTGCCTAGGTATTCTCAGGCTCACTGCCTATGTATTCTCAGGCTCACTGCCTATGTATTCTCGGGCTTTGTCACTTTTGCAGCCACATTTTATTATCATCAAAAGTCTTGATGTTTGATGATGTTGTGTCAAGACTTTTTTGTAAAAATTTAGTGCTTTTATCAGGCATGTCCCCATCACACCAAAAAAATTCCCTTAATCTGGCCTACTACAAGGTCATACTGCTGCCTCACATAAGGAGCATGCACACACATGACCACGGGCTCACATCAGCTCAGACGTCCAATGTGGAGTTCAGGAGGATGACACCAGGTCACCATACCAATAAGGTGAATTGTAGTTAATAAACTGTTCTATGTCAGTCTATTGGACCCTTTTCCCATGTAGCGGTAGGTAAAGGGTCTGGTGATACTAGACTATCCCATGTTGATGACTCCCTTTCTCTTTACCCACTTTCTTCCACATCAGTTCTTTTGTTAGTTAGTGGAAGAATGTGTGCATCAAAATATGAAAGAGACCATCAACTAGTTTGTTTACTTGCCATTCATGAATTGTGAGCTGATAGAAGCAAATTAATTTAATATTAGAATTCCACCATATTATGTTAAAAATGTTACTGCAAACATGTCTTTCAATATGCATGCTTGTATCTACATCAGCAAGGCCAATTCCTGTAGCACATTGCCCATTTTTGTGAAATAACATGTAATGTATGTATATTACCAGGGTTTGATACAGGATTTTTTGCTAGGGGGGGGAAAGTCAAATAGCACGACCTTATAATTGTATTTTTTTTTTGTCCTTGTAATACTAGTAAGGTAAGGAAATTACATTATATTTATGTATTGATCAATTGATTACCTCTAGTAAACAGCTTTGTTCATTTTGAAAGCTGAATAGCTCTGACATTAAGCCAGACTCCTAATAGGTTATCCTTCTAGTTTGAATGGAGTAGGTGTATCATTTTATGGATCACCAGTTCCAGTTTGAAAGTTGCTTTTAGCACTGGTCATTGTGAAGTAGCTGCCTGGTTGGTAAGGGTATATTTGTTGCTTTGGCAGACTGTAGAAGTTGCTGAGTAGTAGCTAATGGATATCAGAAAGTATTTTAGGAAAAAGAGACCTTGTGGCTCCAAAGGAAGTGAATCCGAACCAAAAAAAAGCAAATGTGATAGTTATGAATTGGTGGAACACAAGGAACAGATTCGAGCAGTGCAGCAGAGAGAGAGTGAGGAGGTGAGAGAGGAAGTGAGAAAAAGAAAAGAGGTGAGAAAAGAAGTGCAGCAGAGGGAAAAAGGGCCGCAGAGGGAAGAAGGGCAGCAGAGGGAAGAAGGGCAGCAGAGGGAAGAAGTGCAGCAGAGGAAAGAAGTACAGAGGGAAGAAGTGCAGCAGAGGGAAGAAGTGCAGCAGAGGGAAGGAGTGCAGCAGAGGGAAGAAGTGCAGCAGAGGGAAGAAGTGCAGCAGAGGGAAGAAGTGCAGCAGAGGGAAGAAGTGCAGCAGAGGGACGTAATATAAAGATGAACATTGGCTGAGGCAATCCCAAACTAAGCTCCAACCTAAAGCATTCAAAGGCTAGCCTGAAGAAATTGTACAAATCTAGGCTTACCTACAAAGAAAAGTTGGGAGGAAAAGTATTTTTTGTATGTTTTAATAAGTATAGGTGAAAATCATAGGGGGGGGAAACTCTGCTCAAGGGGGGGAAATCCCAGGGTTCCCCCCCCTCTGTATCAAACCCTGATTACATTGAGCGACAAAGAGTTTGTATTAGAAGTGCAACATATGTAGTATTCTTCACAATATTTATGTAAAGATGGTTCTGATGTTTCATACTGCTTAGTAGAATCTTGTACAATCTATCTTTATTTTGCTCTCTGTTAAATTCTCAGGATTAAGCAAAACTATTTCAAACTGCAAGAATTTATTTGATCACATGATTACGATGTGACGATAAGGGGACCTTTTCCACAATAGTTAGTACCCTATGTGAAGCCAACAGCAAGCAACTCTTTAATGCAAAAAATGTTGTTACTTTTTGCATTAATGTAAGATAAATCCTCTTGAAAACAAAGTGCACTTATTAATAAGGTCACTAATGATTTCTGCATTGTTTGATACCGAAAGGGGGACACACCTTTTCCCCTTTTTTAAACTAAATTCCCCCACTGTGGGCGCTCCCCCCCAACTGAATAGTGGGTCCTCCACATTCAAACATGAACAGTGTGTATGTGTGTATCTTCGAACATTAGCAGTGTGTGTATGTGAAGTAACATTCTTACTTAAGTTAGTTCTATGTCATGCAGCGTGGTGTGGTAGATGTGAACTGCTAATTAGCAGATTGTGTGTTTGTCCCCATGAGGGTTGTTTGTGGACCTCAGGAAGGCTGCATCATTTTTGTGTGAGAAATAGGTGGAGCATGGCTAACCATATAAGCCTTGCTTCACCGGATAGCAGTGAGTCAACATCATATTGTAAGTCAGTGTTTCTTATAAAAATTAAACTTAGTTAACCCAAGTCATCCTTCGGGAGGAACGGTTCGCCGGGTAGCTAAGTCTGCTGATTCTGGTGGCAGCGACTATCCTGCCCCAGTGCGAGTTGTCTGAGAGGAGAGACTACAAATTCTGCCCCCAGCAGCCCACACCCACTATTTTCTCGTCCTTAAGCTGAGTTTCCCTTTCTTGTGAGTGAGTGATTTGTATGAGTAGAGATATACACTAAAGAACAATTTCAGAAGGTCGCAGCTGTCACGGGGTTGAAACAGTTAAAAAATAAGGAACTTTATATTGGAAAACTATTTACTAATTGGTAGAGTTACTAAGTGCTGACTGAACACAGAGCTCTGTGAGGCATTGCTCGGGTTGAATTATCATGATTATTTCTTGCCAATTAACGCGTCTTTGCTAGCACTATTAATTTACCCATATTAGTATCACTTGATGAAGTTATTGTTGTTGTTGTTGTTCAGTTAACCCAATCAATGGGCATCTGTGTAATTGAGTGAGGAAAAGGAGATGTTAAGTAATGCTACCACCTGCTCCTACCCTTTGCCTTCTGCTCAGCTTTTCCAAATGCCTCTGCTATAGTTTTGCATTAAGTGTTTACCTGATTAATCTATTCAAACAACCACGTCCCTTGTACCACTCATGCACTCTTCATCCTGAGATACCTCGTCCCTTGTACCACTCATGCACTCTTCATCCTGAGAAACTTGGTCCCTCTTGTACCACACTCATACACACTCCACATCCTGAGACATCTCATCCCTTGTACCACTGATACACTCCTCATCCTGAGACACCTCATCCCTTGTACCACTCATACACTCCTCATCCTGAGACACCTCATCCCTTGTACCACTCATACACTCCTCATCCTGAGACACCTCATCCCTTGTACCACTCATACACTCCTCATCCTGGACACTCATCCTTGTACCACTAATTACAATCATCATCATGAGACCACTTCATCCCTTGTACCATTCATAAACTCATCATCTGAGAACTCATCCCTTGTACACTCATTTAATACCTCATCCGAGACACTTCATCCCTTGTTACAAATCATACACTCCTCATCATGAGACACCTCATTCCTTGTACATCATACACTCATCATCCTGAGACACCTAATCCCTTGTACCACTCATACACTCCTCATCCTGAGATTCCTCATCCCTCGTACCACTCATACACTCCTCATCCTGAGACACCTCGTCCCTTGTACCACTCATACACTCCTCATCCTGAGATACCTCATCCCTTGTACCACTCATACACTCCTCATCCTGAGACACCTCGTCCCTTGTACCACTCATACACTCCTCATCCTGAGATTCCTCATCCCTCGTACCACTCATACACTCCTCATCCTGAGACACCTCGTCCCTTGTACCACTCATACACTCCTCATCCTGAGATACCTCATCCCTTGTACCACTCATACACTCCTCATCCTGAGACACCTCGTCCCTTGTACCACTCATACACTCCTCATCCTGAGATTCCTCATCCCTCGTACCACTCATACACTCCTCATCCTGAGACACCTCGTCCCTTGTACCACTCATACACTCCTCATCCTGAGATACCTCATCCCTTGTACCACTCATACACTCCTCATCCTGAGACACCTCGTCCCTTGTACCACTCATACACTCCTCATCCTGAGATTCCTCATCCCTCGTACCACTCATACACTCCTCATCCTGAGACACCTCGTCCCTTGTACCACTCATACACTCCTCATCCTGAGATTCCTCATCCCTCGTACCACTCATACACTCCTCATCCTGAGACACCTCATCTCTTGTACCACTCATACACTCCTCATCCTGAGACACCTCCCTTGTAACATCATAACCCACTCCTCATCCTGAGACACTAATCCATTGTACCAGCAACACTCCTCCTCCTGAGATAATCTCATCAACTTGAAAACTCCTACCACTCCTCATCCTGAGACACTTCATCCTTGCACCACTCATAACACACTCCTCATTCCTGAGGACATCATTCCCTTGTACCATCATACACTCCTCATCCTGAGATAACCAATCCCTGGTTACCACTCATCACTCTCCTCATCCTGAGACACCTCATCCCTTTGTAACACTCATACACTCTTCATCCTGAGATACTCTCCTTGTCGACTTATCCACTCTCATTCCTGAGACCACCTCATCCCTTGTACCAACTCATACATCCTCATCCTGAGATACCTATCCCTTGTACCCCTCATACTCTCCTCATCCTGAGACACCTCATCCCTTGTACTACTCATACTCTCCTCATCCTGAGACACCTCTTCCCTTGTACCACTCATACACTCCTCATCCTGAGACACCTCATCCCTTGTACCACTCATACACTCCTCATCCTGAGACACTTCATCCCTTGTACCACTCATACACTCCTCATCCTGAGACACCTCATCCCTTGTACCACTCATACACTCCTCATCCTGAGATATCTCATCCCTTGTACCACTCATACACTCCTCATCCTGAGACACCTCATCCCTTGTACCACTCATACACTCCTCATCCTGAGACACTTCATCCCTTGTACCACTCATACACTCCTCATCCTGAGATACCTCATCCCTTGTACCACTCATACTCTCCTCATCCTGAGACACCTCATCCCTTGTACTACTCATACTCTCCTCATCCTGAGACACCTCTTCCCTTGTACCACTCATGCACTCTTCATCCTGAGATACCTCGTCCCTTGTACCACTCATGCACTCTTCATCCTGAGAAACTTGGTCCCTCTTGTACCACACTCATACACACTCCACATCCTGAGACATCTCATCCCTTGTACCACTGATACACTCCTCATCCTGAGACACCTCATCCCTTGTACCACTCATACACTCCTCATCCTGAGACACCTCATCCCTTGTACCACTCATACACTCCTCATCCTGAGACACCTCATCCCTTGTACCACTCATACACTCCTCATCCTGAGACACTTCATCCCTTGTACCACTCATACACTCCTCATCCTGAGATACCTCATCCCTTGTACCACTCATACTCTCCTCATCCTGAGACACCTCATCCCTTGTACTACTCATACTCTCCTCATCCTGAGACACCTCTTCCCTTGTACCACTCATGCACTCTTCATCCTGAGATACCTCGTCCCTTGTACCACTCATGCACTCTTCATCCTGAGAAACTTGGTCCCTCTTGTACCACACTCATACACACTCCACATCCTGAGACATCTCATCCCTTGTACCACTGATACACTCCTCATCCTGAGACACCTCATCCCTTGTACCACTCATACACTCCTCATCCTGAGACACCTCATCCCTTGTACCACTCATACACTCCTCATCCTGAGACACCTCATCCCTTGTACCACT
>WLWD01004939.1_pt1 | contig 14298 bp, 9 predicted proteins | sample 6712731 | NCBI WGS metagenome assembly WLWD01 (sample SAMN12718690, study PRJNA576275) | sponge metagenome | isolation source: marine sponge | host: Mycale hentscheli | place: New Zealand: South Island, Marlborough, Capsize Point | collected 2014-11-01
ACCTCAATTTCCAGAGTACTGGTATTTTTTGTAGTCTGACTATCTGAATTACCAGTAGCTTTTGACAAACACTCGTAGCTACAAAAAGGCCGAGTTTTTTTTTGTTTTGTTTTTACGTCTGGTAAAGGATTCAATACCATAGTAACCTTTCGCCATAACATTTTGCGACTTGAAAAGGCTACAGTTCTAAAGAATTACTGCACAGTGTTGAATCTAACAGTGAGTTTTTAAGACCTAAGTGTGTCTTGTGTCATTCAGAAGCAACCTAATGCAAAGGGGTAAGTGATTAATTTCCTTGAATGATACGGGATCGCTAAATTGAAAGGTTCTGTTTAGTGGAGATATGGGAAGGGGTAGACCACAAAGCAAACACAATAACGCGAGGGTCAAAGTAGAAGATGACATACGTACGTCCACACATATATATAAACTAGTGGTGTGCTTGAGCACAAATGGCGAGCGAGCCTGATAGTTAGGTAACATAAAAATAAGTATTGTTACTATGTTTTAGCTTAGTTCATGCAAACACCATAATAGCAGTTATGACCTTTTATTGCAGCAAACAAATACAAAATCACTCTCCTACCTGATTTGTTAACTTTTGTAGTATCAAACATCTGCCATTCTGATAATCTCAATTAACAGTAACTCTTGAACAAGCTCTCAGCTACGATAAAAAAATAAACCAGTGTTATAATTTTAGCCTACAAAAAAATAAACCAGTGTTATAATTTTAGCCTACAAATATGGAATTACTACTTATCTCAATTTCCTGAGTATTGATAACTTCTGTAGTATCAAATTGAAGTTACTTTGACTATCTGAATTACCGTGAATTCTTGACAACAAGCTCTCAGCTACAAAAACAAAAGACAATCAATTTTAGCATCAAATACAAAATTACTTTTGTTCGGGACCATCCAGCAAGTGGAGGACCTGATCCTGATGTAGACTGAAGCACTACACAGACAGAGTCAATCCTAGTTGGGTTGATCTGCGTAGCGAAGACCCACTAGCGAGTGTTGCCGTCAGAATTCCAGTTGAGCGACCAATTCGTTAATTCATTGGAAGCTTCGTTGGAGAGTAGAGACAGAGGTCGTAAATCTCAACTCGTTCTCCCACTGACTGGACCTTCTGAGTAAAGGTTGTCTTGACCCAGACTAAGACAAACCTGAGACTCAAATACCTTATTAGATAAGATAAGTAAGCTATGAATAGTACACTAAAAATACACCTTACTACCACGTAGGAAGATTGGTGTGATGACCAACAGGTGGTATATCATATGGCAAACTATTTGTTTCAAAAATCGGTGCATTTTGTGGGCCTGCAAATATATTTGGGCGATATTATTTTCTGGGCGCTGACGATTAATTCTGGCCGCTGGAGATTTGTTCTGGGTGCTGGGTGAAATTCTGGGCGCTGGATGAATTCTGGGTGCTAAGCCCTTTACCAACTGAATGGAGTTTATCGAACGAGGGCATAGCAGTTTGGTAAGGGGTCTGCTACGCGAGACTGTCAGTTACAATAAAAAAAATGGAGGACTGTTTAGATGAAGTGCTGCGTGTTATCCAAGAATGTACGCAGTTTTCTGACAGTCATACACTATATTGACAAGGCCGTTATTTGCTTGAAGGTACTTTGTTGGCAATTGAGTGACCTGTTAAATGAAGTTGTTGTTAACGGAGGTTTGGATCAGGAGGATCAGAATGATCTGAGTCAGCTTCATTGGTGCTTATGTCAGCTGTGTATAGAATATGACACTAAACTAGTATTTGTGCAGACTATCGATCCATCACATTGTTTAACTAGTATAATGTTTGGACAAAGAGGTCGACCAAGAAAAATCATTAATTATGCCATGGTGAGAATTTACATGTATAGCTGACCACTGAGCTTTACTATATGAATCTGTTCGCAGATTGAGTTATTAAGGGAAATGCATTAATGGAGTGTGTGGGAGATTAGAGTTCCCAGGAGCTTCTTGACCTTCTGGCTAAGGAAGGCTAGAATAAGTTCCCCAGAAGAGAGATGAATCAGTTCTAGGCAGGTCGCTGCCACCAGGAGTTAAGCTTCCCTGAGCCCGAGAGAGGTTAATTCTTGGTTCAGTTAGTGTCATAAGGTTAATATGAGATGCAGCAAAAACTCCCAGAATGATACATAGCCAGCCAATATATAGAAAACCAGCTATCACAAAAACATAAGGATGCATGAGAAAACGAAACATGAATAAACTAGATAATTAAATAATTACAGAGGAAGGACATGGGAAGTACATCAGAGTCAATGTATGGGTGGAACTTAAACAGTTAATTAATGTTGGTGTCCATTACACCACATCTCCCCCCCCTTCAGGAAGAAGCTTGAGACCATCCTTGCCTAGAGAGCGCATCTGGAATGAGGTTGTCTGCTCCAGGTCTGTATTCAATTGAGAAATCAAAGTCTTGCAGTTGCAGTCTCCATCTCCACAGACGGTTGTTGAGGGTTGTCGAGGAGAATAATGACGTCAGTGCCTTGTGGTCAGTCTTCACTGAAAAATGGCGTCCATAGAGGTAAAATGCAAAGTGCTTTACTGAGTTAAGCACGGCCAGTGCTTCCAGTTCAGTGGCGCTGTACCTGGTCTCTCTATCAAGTAACTGCCTTGAATAATAGGATACCGGAATTTCCTCATCAGACCTGCAGACACACAACACTCCACCAATCCCATAAGAAGATGCATCACAACACAATACATAGATATCATTGGATGATGGAATGCACAACTCTGTATGATTACAAATAGCAGAAATAATAGAATTAAATGAGCCAGTCATAGTCGTGGTCCACACAAGAATGTCAGGTGAGGTTTTAGTCAGACACAAATTTAGTGGAGCACACAAATCAGAAAAGGATGGAATAAATTTTCGAAAATAACCACACAAACCAACAAAACTTCGAAGTTGTTTCTTTGTTCGTGGCTGCTTATAGTGACGAAATTGTTCGATCCGAGCTTCAGGAATAGACAGTGATCCTGTTCCAACGATGTAACCCAGAAATTCAAACTTTGTGCAAGCCCAACGACATTTAGAAGGTTTAATGGTGAGACCAAATAACTTAATACGATCAAACACAAGTTGTAAGTGGTTTAAGTGGTCATCAAAGGAATTTGAGAATACAACTACATCATCTATGTAAGCAAGAGCGAACCTCTCCAGATTTTGCAAGCAACGTTGCATAAGCAGCTGAAAGACACTAGGTGCATTTCTCAACCCAAACGGCATTCTCCTGTACCTGAATTTTCCAAATTTACAAGAGAATGTGGTCAGATCACGGCTGGCTTCTTCAACTGGGACCTGGTGGAAGCCCTTTGCCAAGTCTAGCTTAGACATGACCTTTGCATTTCCAAGACTTGATATGATTTCCTCCGTTGAAGGCATATAGAATGGCATAGGAATTGTCACAGAGTTTAGCTTGCGATAGTCGACAACTATCCGGATAGATCCATCTTTTTTTTTCACTGGAATAGGGGGAGAGGACCACTCACTCTGGCTGGGCTCAATAATACCAGCAGACAAGAGTGAATCAAGCTCTTCCTTGAACTTACCCTGGACACTAACAGGAATGGTGTAGGAAGGTGACCAAACCGGGACATTGCTAGTGGTGTGAATAGACATTGTGGTATTATCGGTTTTCCCTGGAATGTCAGTGAGGCAGGATGCATTATGGGAATAGACCTTTTCTATCAATGACTTCTGATCAGGAGAGAGATTCTCACCCATAAAGTGATCAGGGATAACATACTCAGGGTCATACTCAGCACACTCCTCTGAAACAGTCAGAACCTTGTGACAGTGACTATCAGGCTCATCAGTGTATGGCTTGAGCTGATTAATATGTATGACTTTGTAATGAGTCTTAGTGCCATCCTTCCAAGAAACTTTATAAGTCACAGGGGTGACCTGGCTAACTACCTTGTATGGACCTTCCCATGAAGTAGCAAAGGCTTTGCCAAGACCAGGAGTTTTCCAAAGGACTAGCGAACCGTCAGAAAAAGTTCTAAGGGTACCACCATCTCTTTTTTCACGTTCTCTCAATCTAGCTTCATTCATACGCACACTCATGGACTGCAATACGGTATTCAAATTATTTTGCAAGTCTGACATGTATTGTGTAACATTAACAGGCTGCTTGCCAGGGTCAGTCCAAAACGATTTCAGAGTGGCAAGAATATGAGGGGTCTCTAGCCCATAGTGGAGCTCAAATGGGGTATACCCAGAAATTCTATGAGGCATGTTCCTTAAATAAAATATAGCCAGGTCAAGTACATCAGGCCAATTACGTTCATTATCGATGCATTTTCTGATCACAGATTTGAGAGTTGAGTGAAATCTCTCAAGCTGACCGTTTGACTCGGGATGGTATGGTGAGGTGCGTATTCTATTAATAGCAAACTTATCAGTCACATGCTTCACAACCCGACTCATAAAGTTAGAACCTTGGTCGGTTAAAATTTGGTTAGGAATACCAACATCACGAATTATTTTGAGAAAATTAGTAGCTGTTTCCTCAGCTGTGAAACCTTTCATAGGAAATGCAAACATGAAGTGAGTGGCCAGATTCATGGCAGTCAAGATATAAGAGTAACCTTCTTTGGACCTAGGGAGCTTCCCAACCACATCTAGAGCTTTTTTCTCGCACCTTTCAGTGATTACATCTACTTCCATTAAAGGTGCTTTAGCAGGTTTAGACTTAGAATTTCTCTGACAGATATCACAAGCTTGTACGTATGCCCTAACATCAGATGCAAGACCAGGCCAAGTGAAACACCGATTTATTATTGATCTGGTATTAGCTATGCCAAAATGGCCAGAGTGGTCATGTGCCAGAGCTAACACTTTGGGTCTGAGTGATTGGGGAAGAACAATAACATCTCTAGCAGTGCCATGGTCTGTACACGTTCCCATTAAAACCTCATTAACAAATCTATAACCCTTTTCTTTATCTTTAGCAAACCGTCTGAGATCAGTTAGGGAAGTATCTGAGGCTTGTAGCTTACACAGACCAGATCTACCTATACCATTTAACTGAACTAATGGCACATCACACAGGATCTTAGCAGATACACTGTCAAGTGGGCTAGGACATGCATCTTCAAAGTTATCAGAGTCAGTATTCTCAACAGAATGAGGAGCCAACACTGGTCCTGTGGAAAGAAAGTCAACCCCAACAGACACATCATCATCAGACAATTGTGGTGAGTCAGTGTGAGTGTCATGGTCAATAGCTGGAGGAGAATTATCTGGCAAAGGGTCAATAACTGAAATATCAGTAGGCTGGGCACCATCAAGTATTTGCTGGTGTTCTCTCTCTGCTTCAGAAGACTTCTGATGCCTGGCTTGTGCTCTAGTTATCTTAACTGAGGAACAGGGTTTGTGAATAGCTAACAGAAGGAAATGACAGAAATCATCCTTAGGCAAATCACTACCCAAAAGAACTGAGTGGTTGTCTAAATCATGAGAGACACCAAACCTAACCCGTCTTCTAGTTCCCTGGATATCAATATCCACTTCAACTAAGGGAAGGACTTGACGCAATTTAAAAACACAAGAGACGGAAGTGGTTCCTGGAACTCTGTCTTTATCACATACAAGATCAGGTGAAATGAGGGACACTTGGGCGCCAGAATCTAACTCAAAAGTGGCTAATTTATCATTGACCGTGCCTTCCAACAAAGTATTAAATTTGTTGGGTACCCCGTTGGTGCGATTAACCACTGAGGAGGTTACAGCATCATCCTCTGAGTCACTGTGAACGAGTTTATTCAGTCCACTCACTTTCTGTTGTGTGTTATTTGCTGGTTTATCGGACAGTTCTCTAGCTTTCTTTCTCTGCAGAGTTCTACAAGTTTCAAGAGTATGACCACGATGCTTGCAATAATTACAGTAAGCATTCTCAGCTGGTTTAGCAACAGAGTCAGCTGATGTAGTGGCTTTATTGTCAGGTTCAACTGAAGAGGATTGTTTTGAGTTGTAAGTACGGTTAGAGCTAAATTTGTTATATTTATAGTCATTCTTAGACCTGTTCAGTTTGAATGCTGGAGACTGAGTGTAAGTTTCAAAAACTTTCATTTGCTCGGACCAAGATAGGGGATTCGAAACTGAAATGTGAGCTCTTCCATCTAAATTGAGAGTAGCAACAGCAGTAAATGAAGCTAGAACATCTGAAAATAGGTGTAAAGCTTGGTCAATACCAATAGGCCCTGTCAAAGAGGAAATAGAGGGACAGTGTTTTACTAGCTCATAGAACCTAAAAGAGCATTCTGAATGCCAAGAGGAATCTGGGATGCTGTAGCCAACTATGGGTTTAACAAAGTCAAGTAGGTCTTCACTGGAATAACCACAAGACTTTAAAATGACTGACTTTAAACCATGATAGTCTTTAGAGAATGACCCAGCATGACGGAAATAGTACTCAAGTGTTTTCCCAGTAAGTATTTGCTGTAACCCATGCACCCACATTTCTACAGGAACAGACTGTTCAATAAACGTACGTTCAATCCTTGAGAAGCAGGCATACGCAGTCTCGGAAGACATCATCTTGGGAATGCGAGAGATTTCTTTAGCTGCTTGCTCCCGCTCGCGACGAACCTTGTCTTCGATGTTCCTGATTGTGTTAGCTTTTTGCAAGGTGGTTTCTTTGTCTGCTAGTTCCTTTTGGAGAGTTGCTTTCCTGTCTTCTTTAGCCTTGAGAATTTCCAACTGTTTGGCCTGGAAACGGTCTTGGCGATCTAGGTCCTCCTTTCTCTGTAGTTCTAAATACTGCAGCAGTAGCATTATGTCGCTTGAGGAAGTAGGAGCATCTTTTGAACCCGAAAGAGCCTCACCAATTACTGGCATAGGTGGTGGTCTAGATACACCCACTGAAGGTTCATGACTATCAGTCATTGTAAGTACCTCGTCGGCAGTAGGCTCGCGATCATCCGTCGGCTGGAGTGATGCCGCTTCGATGGAAGAGTTGCGTTTATTCGCTTGACCGCGAGTAGTCATCGAGTGAAGCGGACGGTGAGAAGCATCCATTGCAGAAGTTGGAGGATCCCCAGGGGAGGTGGACATAATGGCATACAAAGCAAAAAGAGACAATGACACAACAATTACACAGGAAAAAAATGTACAACAGCGTTCTAGACAAATGATTAAATTGCTAGAAAATACAAGAAAGAAATAATTGACTAAAACAATAACAAATGTACAAATAAACAAGTAAAGGATATGAAATTTAGCTGATATGGTAGAAGTGGAGAGAGGTTGACAAGACGGCTGATGAAGAAGGAAGGTTCCAGAGTAACCGCTGCCACCACGTGTGGGAGATTAGAGTTCCCAGGAGCTTCTTGACCTTCTGGCTAAGGAAGGCTAGAATAAGTTCCCCAGAAGAGAGATGAATCAGTTCTAGGCAGGTCGCTGCCACCAGGAGTTAAGCTTCCCTGAGCCCGAGAGAGGTTAATTCTTGGTTCAGTTAGTGTCATAAGGTTAATATGAGATGCAGCAAAAACTCCCAGAATGATACATAGCCAGCCAATATATAGAAAACCAGCTATCACAAAAAAATAAGGATGCATGAGAAAACGAAACATGAATAAACTAGATAATTAAATAATTACAGAGGAAGGACATGGGAAGTACATCAGAGTCAATGTATGGGTGGAACTTAAACAGTTAATTAATGTTGGTGTCCATTACACCACAGAGTGCAGTGGCAGATGTGTTAATGATCTCCAGAACTACACTGTGGCATAATGACATGAATATACCGCTTTCCACCTACACTGATATTAGTGATTTGGCTTTGGATTCTGTGATGTCAATACTTGTTTCAAGATTCCCTCAAAATGGAGTTGTTATGATGTGGGGTCATCTAAAAAGTATTAATATATTTATAACACGGCAAAGGGTTTCTGAATCTCTCGTGAGGGTATCGCCTGAGTTGGTTCATCATCAGCAATCCAGCTCAATATCACGACGCATCTATGATGTTCCAGCTCCTAATTATTTATGGCACATAGATGGGCTTCACTGTCTAATTCGGTGGAAATTAGAAATTCACGGTGGTATAGACGGTTACTCGTGCAGAATACTCTATCTTCAGAGTTCTGACAATAACAGGTCAGAAACAGTATATTCACTGTTTCGGGAAGCTGTCCTCGCATGTGGGTGGCCATCAAGGGTTAGATCAGACAAAGGAGGAGAGAATATTGATGTTGCGGAAGCTATGCTGATGGTAAGAGGGACAGACAGACAGAGTCGCATAACAGGAAGTAGCGTACATAACCAAAGAATTGAACGGTTATGGAGGGACACTTTTCGTTGTGTTGGACACCTGTATTATGCACTATTTTATGAACTGGAAGACTGCAAATTACTGGATGTTGAAGATGACTATGACTTGTTTGCACTTCACTATACGTTCATACCTCGAATAAACAATCAATTATCTCAGTTTATTAGTGCATGGAATATGCATCTATTACAAACTGAAGGAGGATTATCGCCTTTACAGTTGTGGACGAGGGGATTATTGTCTTCATCTGCTGAATGGCAACACGAATTGTATTGTTATGAAAAAACTACAACAACAAAATAGTCTTAGAAAGCTTTAATGAAATGTTCAGTTAAAATTGTCTAGGATAATCCAAAGCCACCATGCATAAGAAAGGCACTATCCAGTGCTTTCTTAAAACAACTGAGATCAGAATGGCATGAGGGCAATGTAAGCTATAGAGCACAGGTTGATGCTGTAGGATAAAGATTCTCTCTGCTAAAGTAAAGTGCTGGATCTATATCATATCCAGAAGGTGGAATATCACAGGCACCAGAGAAGAAACACATTACTGTTTCCAAAAAGACGCTACCTATACATATATTTATATATATAACATGCCAACATAGGTAAGAGTGAAAATATGATGTATATATATATTACCTTCTTGGTTTTGCTCCGTATTCTGCTGGTCCAGCTTATCCTCATCTTCTAATTCCATGAGTTCCGTGATACTGATCTTGGAATGAACTATAAAACAAACGCTTGCTCAAACTATTAATTTACTTCCAAGTTCACTATTTAGGCATTCCATGCTTGTTCTTTAAGTAGAAATTACAGACCAAATGGGTATCTATTCTTCCGGGCTAAATTTTTTCCTTCATCTTCATACTTTATTATGGCCAAAATCATTTACCAGTTCTACAGGCTATTTTAATTCACCCAAGTTTAGATTGCAAAACCTGTTAGACTCAAAGAGACCATTCTGCACAGCCCGCAATTAGTTGCCTAGACAGCAAATTCACTATTTCAAACAATGACAGAGTCTTCAGAAAAATAACATGATAATGTGGTCTGACAAAATTGGCATGGCACCTAAAATATAATAGTTTGTACAGTAGAAGCTCTCTTATCAGGACCTCTAAGATTCAAGCACCTCTATCATCTGAGCAGCCTAAATTAATTGTGACTGTCTACAGGAAAATCGGGCACAACCAAAATATTCTTTGCATTTACACATTTGTCGGCAGCTGTAACTTCAACTGTTGCTGATGCACTCTAGCTGTTCACTTCTGCAGGCTTATGTAATACATTTTTAAGAATTAAATTGATCTGTTCCCGGCATTTACGCGTGGTGCTTTGTGCCCGATTTTTCCATAGACGGTCACAATTATGGGAGTGGGTGCATTGACATTTGAGTGACCTTTTCAGGCAATACAGAAAAACAACAACATTATTTCAGAGTGACGGGCAACCTAGTGCCCAGATAAGAGAGTCTAGCTGCTGTACAATGCTTTACCTTTCTCACAACCATCTAGGTAGTCCAAAAAGTACATATATGCATCTTCTTCTTTTTGACGGTCATTTGATCCAGCTTCAGAAAACTTCACATGTTTAAATAGCTTTCGAACAGTATCTACATATAGGAGTGTTTTAAACAGCAACATAATTAAAAAATATATTTAGCGTACCTGATGTTAACTTTGAGTTCTTTTTTTTTTTCACAAAAAAAATCTTGGATAATTTCACCATGCTTAGTAATCTCTCTTCCTACACCTAACGACTGTAACCCATCTTTGAATTGTTCTAACTCACCAAGAGTTTTAAGAATTACTTTGTCCAAAGCAATAGATTGGACAATGGGAACTTTATCATCTAATGTAATATTGGCACAAGGCTTGGTAATACCAGAATCAATGAGTAATTCGAAATTTTCTGTCACTTTTTCTTTCAGAACATTTGGTGTACTTGCAGATAAAATCTGTGGAAAATATGAAATAATATTGCATAAATGTAAAATAAAATTCTCACACCACGACTCATGTAATATATTTTTATATATGTGTCAACATAATATAGTTTCAATATAACACTGACCCTCTGTAAGATGCCTCTAACATCTTGATCTGGAACCTCATTTACATCTGCTATGATATCTAGTGGTTTCATTTCCGCTAAGTAGTTAAATATATATATATATATAAGAATATGAACTAGAGCCATTGCCATCAATTCACCGAGTTTGAAATATATGTCATCCTAATACATAGATAAAGTTTTTCATACTTGTATTGATATTTTAAATATTAATTATGCTTACTTGAAGAGCAAATGAGTTGTGTTTTAAAACATCCAGTTGGTTCTAAATACTTCTCAAAATGGTGTGCCAATAACGTAAAAAATTCTCTTGTCAAACCACCGCCATCACACCCGTCTTCACCAATAAAAGACACCTGGAATAAATTTAATAACTTACATTCACAACGTCAATTATTGTACTCATGTCAACAATCAACCATAATTTCACCTTCTCAATCACCTCCAACAATTAAAAAAAATTTCTAGTTACTGTTAAAAAAAATTATCTTTAGGACTGGAACAGAAAGAATTTCTTATCAATGCCAAGCTGAATGTCAGTGTGTATCCTGAAATGATAGTGACAAAGAGTGATTAAAAGAAGGAGGGACATAGGGTGGGCAGCTAAAGTGATGGAAACTACTTCCTTACACTAAAAGCAAATACAACCATGTTAAACTACTACACAAAACTCACACATAATTTCTTCCTAGGATCAAATGACAATCGACCCACATTCTTCTGTGCATCAGACACGTAGTCTCTTCTAATCACCATGTCATAACTTTCGTCATTTTGAATTACTGCTGCTAAAGTCTGAACTATGTCTTGCAAGCTCCTTCCATTGAAAAGTCAGATATAAAAGTAATAAACGACAGTATATGCTAACATTGGTGAACTTAAAAAGCAACAACAACAGACTTTGAAACAATTCAAGCATTAGATCAGCTATTAATAAAGTCAAAAGCCAGAAACTTAAATAATCACCTTGGAGTAGCTTCAACTTCATCTATCCTAGCCAAAGCTTCACAGCTGCTGCACTTTCTTCACTTAACTTTATAGCTGTCTGCAACTCATCCTCTTCTGAGACATCTCTATGCTAGAAAAAAAAAAAAGTATTTCTCCCCCTTTTAAGCACAAAGTTGGTTAAAAGTATGCACAAACCATGTATTTCACTTCTTTTTCATCACTGTTAAGGGTGGCCGCACACCGCCCACGCAATTTTTACCTGGTTGGTTGCTAAGCATGATTCTGCTACTTTCTTTATTTGCAGGGCTACTCTGCTATACTAGAAGGATAAAGTACCTGCCTAAGATACTGCACACCGACTTTGGAGTGAATCTGAAGGAAATATCATGGCCCCGATGTAAAACTTTGAAACAACTTTTTGGAGCGGTGCGGCAAGTTGGAGCTCCAGAATTTGGTACGCCGCTAGCCAAGACGATACTCTAGGGCAAGACAACGAGTTTTTTTCCTTTTCAATATTACTTTATGATTTATTTGCATTTTTTCCCTTTTATAAGATATTGAAAAATTCAAATTGTGGTGCCCTTCTTTTTTTTGTGTTCTACACGTGTGCAAAAAATAGTCGTTCTCATTATTTGATTCCAAGAAAAACTGATTCAAAATTGGATACTTCTATTCCACTTGCAATTCATATGAAATAACCCCTCCCCCATATCTCGTACTACGAGTACGCGAGCAATTATTTTTTCAATTAGTTTGCATTGGTTCTAAAAAGAGCCCGCCTATATCAAGAGTAAACAAACATCAATACAACAATAACAGAGTCAGAAGAGAGAGCAGTTTATTGGAGATAGCCAGAGGTGAAGGTATTAGATCTTCGCAGCTTGAGAAATCTTCGATCGAGCCTGGTGTATCCATCCGCTTGAGTTCAGGTGCGTAGAGTCCGGCTGGTGCACCTTGCCGCGTGAGCTCAGACGACGTATGGAGAGTTGCTGTAAACGAATATGAGACAACAAGAAGCTAAACTAAAACACCACAACTTCGCAAAGTATACTTCTGCTACTACTGCGCGATAGTTTCTGCTCGCGTATTATCGAATGGTGGGGTATTGGCGGGGAATAAATTAATGTCCGGATCTACAGGCAGTGCGCGTTGCTATGTGCGGCCACCCTTAAAGTCTACAGAATGTTGTGGTGAGGATTTTTTCCCGCCATGCATTGCTTTATATCCTTTAGCAGGAGGGGGATCATCTTCATCTGATTTATCAAGTTCATTCTAAAAGTAAAACATGCTACTAAAAAATTAAACATTGGCTCAAAATAAATGCCTTACATATTGAAGAAGGCTTGAATTTAGTCGAACATAGATGCAGTTATTTTTATACACCTGACTAATGCCATTTGCATCAAATGGTGTGTCACCATCAATAACCTTGACTGTTTTACTCACACATCGAACAAAATCAAAATCTTTCGGGTCAATGAGCTGTAATTCATGGGTTGATATCTTTTTTTGCTTAACCAATCGCACTATCTCATTCCTCATATCAGTCTCAGACATGGTTGATGTATACCATTGAGCCATCATATAACCTTTCTTCACTTAAAGACAGATTTGAAGTGACATCACCTTGAAAATCAATGACCACCAAGCTTTTTTGTAATTTTTTCACACTAAATTGACTTCGTCGTTTGTCTTTCCTTGTAGAAAACTTCTCTAGTCATGATGATGTATATATTAAGCATTACAGTGAATGGTCGATTTTACAGATAAGGGCTTTCATGATAGCTTGTGTTTGCAAATAAGGATGGTCTCTGCATAGAAATGAACTACATGCATTCTAATAATAATAATAATAATAGGCTAATCACTTCATTTCAACTATATACTTAGCTTTAGCTAAAAGATTCGTTACTTTTTCAACCTCACTGGCCTCCATAATCAATACGCTACCGTGCTTTTCCCATGAGATCTGGTAAAGTGAAGTTTTTATTTCTTAGAAATCACGTGACTACCAGGTGTGTGACTGAGAATTTCACCCAGCGCCAAGAATTCACCCAGCGCCCAGAATTTCACCCAATGCCCAGAATAAAACCCAGCGCCCAGAAAATGTATCGCCCAAATACATTTGCAGGCCCACTAATACACCGGAATTTGCCGAGAATTTCACCCAGCACCCAGAACAAATCGCCAGCGGCCAGAATTAATCGTCAGCGCCCAGAAAATAATATTGCCCAAATATATTTGCAGGCCCACAAAATGCACCGATTTTTGAAACAAATAGTTTGCCATAATATCAAAGATGAATATATTGAGTTCTGAACAACAACAGGAACAGTAACAGAGTCAATAATAAATTCCGTAACTAAGTGAAATGAAAATAGCTAAAGTTTAAATACAAAAACAAAGTGATAGATCGACGATCGACGAGTTAGCTAGCTAGTACGCATGAGTGACATAGCTAAAGTAAAGTGTTAATGTTAGTGTCCTTGTGGAGGATAACCGGAACAACTTTCTATTTTCTTGAGCAGTATTAACTTCCATAGTATCAAATTGAAGCCATTCTGACTATTTGAATTTACCAGTCACTGTTGACAACAAGCTCTTAGCTACAAAAACAAAAGGCCAGAGTTATTTTTGCATATATAGCTAACAACTAACACATAGGAGTTGGTTACACAAACAAACAACACACACACTAACAACAGACACACACACACTAACAACAGACACACACACACACTAACAACAGACACACACACACTAACAACAGACACACACACACACTAACAACAGACACACACACACTAACAACAGACACACACACACACTAACAACAGACACACACACACTAACAACAGACACACACACACACTAACAACAGACACACACACACACACTAACAACAGACACACACACACACTAACAACAGACACACACACACACTAACAACAGACACACACA
>WLWD01005042.1_pt1 | contig 14298 bp, 8 predicted proteins | sample 6712731 | NCBI WGS metagenome assembly WLWD01 (sample SAMN12718690, study PRJNA576275) | sponge metagenome | isolation source: marine sponge | host: Mycale hentscheli | place: New Zealand: South Island, Marlborough, Capsize Point | collected 2014-11-01
TATGGATTTCTGCTGAAGGAGGATTAGTGAGTGGAACTGTGGTTACTCAGGAAAATCATCCAAAGATCATATGTGGTGGATACACCATCAGGCAGAATCGAAAGAAATCGACACCACCTTAGGATACAGCCAGAACAAGACACTCCAGCTCAAGAGACAGAAACAAGTCGTCACAATTCACCTGTATCCTGGGGCATAAATCGAGATAACAGAGAATCCACAGTAGAAGAAGAAATACCACAATCGTCAACAACTCCCCGCAGGATATAAACTCGCTCACAAACTGGAACTAATATTCAATGATTATTATCATTAGGTTCTTAGAAGGAGAGATGTGACAGTTAGGATTAATTGATTACTTCCTGTATCTTATTCATTTCCTGTGGTCTTTCATATTTCCTGTTGTGAACAAATATAAGTATGGACATTTGTGTATTTGGGTTATGCTTATTGATTTGTATTATATGAGAACCTTGATACAAGAGAACTTGCGGTTGGGGGGGTCGAACCAGTGATAAACATATGGAACTTGCTTAACAGCATACAGCATGAGGAATTACCCAGTATGCTTTTTTCTGGGTAACTGTTAAATAATCTCGTAACCAAACACCAGACTCTATGGTCCATAAAACTGATGCCACATGAGAGCAGGTTTCCCCTAACCCTGCCATGCAATCACAATGAGCAGAAATAATTTCTCCCTCAGGTCTAGCAATAATCTAATGAGTGAGTGGTTTTTCGTTTAATCTTTGGGAATGATTAACCTAATGATATAATGAGCTACCAAAGCATGCATAGTATTTATCTTACTTTGGCAATGATAACTCACTTGTAATTAGCTACTTCTCTGACCAATATCTCTCGAACCTAACCAGACAAAAAATTAGCATAGCAGTCAAGGCTCTTGTAGTTAAAGAGATCCTGCTTGGAATATGGACTTGGTGTCAAAGGTACATTCCAACATGAATACTTGTAGTTGCAAGCCATATACCCAGATCATCTTGCAATTCACTTCTTATAGTAGTTTCATATGGATCAAGCCCACCCATCTCTTTTAACTTAAGTAGGTATAGTGTCTTACAAACCTTATCCCGGCATAACCCTCTAAAAACACTTTTCTTGCAGTCATAATTGTGGCTCCAACTCAGCATATACACCAATATATTCCCTTATATCAACAGCAACAAGCACAATCTTGAAATTTCCATGCCTGAGAGTTTCAATACCTGTAAAAAAAAACATGGCAACAGGTGACCTAGAAAGGGCACTACATATAGATGCCATGATATGCCCTCAGAGCCAGGGCAACTACATATAATTGCCCTATATATAACGCTGACCAATTAGATCACTCAAATTCACTCACTAATGTTTTAAAAGTTGCATTTTGAATTTTATTGGCGAGGGAATGAAGCAAGCAACGATTGTGGGTCGTAAAGCCGCCACAAGCACGGACATATTTACAGAGGACCACTCAGAATGAGACAATGCACACACACAGTATTATATGTATGTACACTACTAACTATAAGCTAATTCGTTACAACAACTTCTTTAATAGTTCAACAATAACAATTTAATTCAAGATCAATTGTACAACTGAGAAAAGTGGTCTCAGGCCATACAATACATAGTAACCAATACTAAGCATGCTCAGGAAGTGGTACATAAATGGAATAACAATGGATATAATTAGTAAATAATGACAGTAATTGCACAAGTAATAAACGAATACCAAAATGAACAGTAACAAATAAACAGACAAGTAAACAATTGAATATTAGTTAGCGGTTGTTTGAGAGACCCAAACAAGCGAGACACTTATCAGGGGTAGCACAATTGAAAATTGGGGATATTAGTTGTGGGCGAGCAAAGTGAGCGGGACACTACATGATAGATAGACAACGAAGTAGGAACCGCAACGGCCACGACGGCCATGGCCGTTTAGGTTTTTCTCCTGGGTGGGTGTGGCTAATGAAGCGTGCGCATGCGCATTAATAATACCGTCTTTTTTAAAGCATGGCTACTTCGCGTTCTTCGTCGGGTAGTTTACCAGATCTTCCTGATCGTCCTACACAGCTCACCAACTCTGTCTTCCCCCGGAGACCCTTCGGCAAGACAAACGTTGTCCACCGCTCTTTTCAGAGCGTTTGGTTCAACCGTTGGAAGTGGCTGCATTACGACGCTTCCAGTGACTTGGCCTACTGTTTCACCTGTGTGAAAGCTATCCAGTCAGGTTAGTAAACTTAGCTGAGTTTTGCTAAAAGTAGCTATATGTTCTACTGACATAGTTAGCTAGACTTTGGTTGTTGTTGTTTTTTTTAACTATAAGGTCCTTTTTTATGTAGGCCACCTGAAGAACATTCAGGGTAACATCTTGGACTCATCTTTTGTGTCTGGCTTCTGTAACTGGAATGATGGTACACGTTGCTTCAACAGGCATGAGGGCACAGATGCACACAAAGCTGCAGTTGATTTCACCATAACAACACCTGCAGGTACGTCAAGGGGAGTTGGAGATATGTTGTCTACAGCTCATGCTGAATAGAAGCCTCCAATCGACACTACCTTATCAAAGTTGCACAAAACATCAAGTTTTTAGCAAGGCAAGGAATAGCTTTCCGTGGTGATGGCGATGAAAGTGATGGTAACTTCATGCAATTACTACACCTTCGCGCTTTAGATGATTATAAAATTACTGATATGCTACAGAAAAAGACTAACAAATATACAAGTCCTCAGATTCAAAATGAGTTGATTCAGTGTATGTCGATGAAAGTGTTGCGAGAAATTGCTGAATCTATCCACCAAGCACGTTAATTTGCTTTAATGGCTGATGAAGTCACTGACTCATCCAACAAAGAACAACTTGTGGTGTGTATTCGTTGGGTAGATGATGATTTTGAGCCCAGAGAAGACTTTATTGGACTTCATCATGTTGAATCCATTAAAGCTGACATATTGGTTGCATGCTTAAAAGATACTATGCTACGTATGAACATTAGCATCAGTAACTGTAGAGCGCAGTGTTATGATGGGGCAGCCAATATGTGTGGCTCTAGAAATGGTTGTTCTACACAGATATGTGGAGAAGAGTCACGTGCCATCTTTGTTCATTGTTATGGCCATGCTCTAAATTTAGCTGCAGGTGATACGATCAAGGGTAATAAAGTCTTGAGAAGTGCTTTGGATACCACCCTTGAAATATCAAAGTTGATAAAATTCTCCCCAAGACGTGAAGCCACCTTTCAAAAGCTCAAAGGAGAAATTAGTCCTGAAGGTGCTGGTTTTCAAACCCTGTGTCCCACTAGATGGACAGTCAGAGCTTCCTCACTAAGTAGTGTAATTTCAAATTACCAAGTAATCCAGGCTGTTTGGAAGAAGCCTTGGATATAGCCAAGGATTCTGAAACTCGTGCTCGTATAACCGGTGTACAGCACTGTATGTCAATATTTGATTATTTGTTTGGCATAATGCTTGGAGAACTTGTGTTGAAACACACTGACAATTTGAGCAAGACTTTGCAAGATCCAAAATTGAGCTCTTCAGAAGGTCAGCAAATAGCTGAGCTGACAAGAAAGACGCTTGAAAGTATTCGAAACAATGACTCATTTAGCACGTTCTGGTCCAAAGTCACTTCGAAACAGGAAATGATGTGAATGATCCTGTTTTGCCCAGAAAAAGAAGGGTTGCAGCCAGGTTTGCTGTTGGTACTGGAGCAGGTCATCAGCCTGCTAATCTTGAAGAATTATATAGGCATCAATACTTTGAGTGTCTTGATCTTATCATTTCTTTTATTAAGTATAGGTTTGATCAGCCAAGCTACCACACTTTGAAACAGCTCGAGGATCTTCTATTGAAGTCTGCAAGAAAAGAAATCTACAGTGAAGAGCTGGAGTATGTGTTAAACTTTTATCATAGTGACTTCAATGAAAGCAGTCTCTCATCACACTTGCAGCTTCTAGGTACAGCAATGGAATCTAGCAGTAGTCAACCTTGTCTGCAAGACATTATTGATTATCTTAAATTGCTCACTCCTGCACAACGAAGTATAATGTCTGAAGTGTGTACTCTAGTAAAAATTATTCTTGTTAGCCCAGCTACGAATGCAGTGAGTGAAAGAAGTGCTTCAGGATTACGTAGAATAAAGACTTACTTGCGGTCAACAATGAGTCAACAACGACTCAACAGTTTGATGATTCTTCATGTACATAAAGACCTGACAGTGCAGATGAAATTGATCTCAAATCATGTCTTAATGATTTTGTTGCTGGTAGTGAACACAGAAATAGCATATTTGGACAATTTTAAGTATTTTTTCATTGAACTACTTTAATTATGTCTATTCTTCATTTCTGTCTCCTCCAGGATCATCAATTCTATAGAAATGATAGTACACAGGGGGATGTCTAGTTTTTTGTTTAAAATAATACTTAGGAGCAGTTGCGAAAAAAAAAAATTAGGGTGTGTCCTAAATGGGTGTGGTTAATACTGGTGGGTGTGGTTTATTTGGCCGTACAGGTTCAAATTTGCTTCCTACGGCCCTGAGTGGGATTTACAGCCCACAGAACCTCGTCCCGAGCGTAGCGAGGGTGATACTAGCGGCCCGAAGGGTTCGACGAGCGGTAGTTCCCGAGATTTCCGTGTCTATCTGTTTTAGTACATAGAACTATAGCCTTAGTTACCAAATAATTTTTCCCTTCTTTGTTCTATGTTGACACTCTCCGACAAAGACGGTAGAGACATTACGGAGAGGTGTCCAGTAACTGCAGCAATTTTAAGGAGCCATGGCACATAGAATATTTTCATGTGTTGTGCTCTCGACTCCAGTGAGCCAGCGAAAGTGATGGAATTAGAGTCAGAAGAATCAATATCACTGCGTTTTCAGCGAACTTAGTCAAAAAGAACATTCCAGCCCACCCATCTACATTACATTTCAGCTCAATTGTTGAGATAAAACTACTTGCACTACTCCATAAACAAAACAAAACAAAAAACAACTAAAAACAACAACTAAATAAAATGCTAGAAGGGAGGATACTATTGTCCAGAAGGGAGTGTGGGAGTAGAACGGGAGCCACTCCCACATGAGACATTAGAGCGGGAAGATTCAAGCTGAACTATATATGTTTACGTATTTGTGTAGTATGAACTTGGTCCTAATTGTTGTAGTATGAATGGTCATTGTCATGTTTCGTAAGGGCTGAGGGGCCCTGCTCCATCACACATATAAATAGTTGTAATCATGAGTTGTAGAGCAGTGTCAGTCAGTGTCTGTTGGTGCTTGTCATCATACATTTTACATTACACTAAACTTACCTTCGTAAGAAGGCCATTCAAGCTGTGCGCAGCGAGAACACTATTGACATTCTGGTGGCAGCGACTATAAGCTGTCCACCAGTTTAATCTGTTGTAGCGCGGTCCAGAGCTTAGGGTCTGGATCCCCACAGAAAATTGGTGGCAGCGGTGGGATCGGGAAGAGAAGATATTCTCCACCGACCACAGGAACCCAAGAAGGACCGGCGGAAGACATTCCACGACCGGCCCAACTAACGAGAACCAAGAAGAAGGCGGAATACGTTCCAGCCCGGCAGGAGACGTCCTGACGCTGAGGGAGACATCCCAACGCACCCAATCGAGCTTCCAGCTTCGGCGGAGGAGCTCAAAGGAGTCAAGCTAAGGCGAAGGCCCCAAGAATAAAGGAGCTTCCAGCTTCGGCGGAGGAATTCCACAAGTGTCAGAGCTGAGGCGGAAGGCACAGGACATTCGGATCATCGACAGTTGCTGCGGTGCTCGAGAGACTGGTGTCCACTCTATTTTTGTTGGTGGTGTTGTATTGTGTTGTGTCGTGAACGATATTTTTGTCCGTGTATTTTGGATTGTAACCTTCTCTTCGTGTGAATTTTAATTTCTAATTGGGTATTTGCTCAGTGTGGTCATTTTGTTTTCTTTTGAACAGGTCTCTTCCAGAGGGCGAGGACACTCACCCTCTCATGACTGACCAGGCGGCTGGAGGCAAGAGGCGGACGGTTCGACGTGCGCCCCAAGCAGTCAGCGAGGGAGCTTACAGGCCATCACACGTTCCGGCAAGAGTGACTGCGCGTTCCCCATACCCCAGCAGACCCAGGGGTGAACCACACTATCGAGAGGAGGAAGGCTCAGAGGTGAGCGCGGTAGTAGAAAGAAGAGAGGAGGAGGAAGAAGGTGGTGAAGAGAGAGTTGGTGACAGATCTGAGGATCAGACAATAGAGTCGGGGCCAGAGGGTGAGGCAACGACTGGGATGGAGTCAGAAGTGGACAAACTGTTGAGGTACATGGCGGAGAAGGAGGAAAGGGATAGAGCTAGCAGGGCTGAGGCAGATAAGGCTAGGCGGCTAGAAATGTTGGAAATAGTGGGCAGGTTAAAGGAGAGTGAGGAAGAGAGGAGAAGAGAGGACGAGGCTAGGAGGCGAGAGAGAGATGAGGATAGTAGGGTCAGGAGGCTCGGGGAGGAAGCAGAGCAGAGAGACAAGAGGGAATTACAGGCAGAGAAACTTAAGATTTTGGGTTCGTATAAGGAGGGAACAGAGATGTTGGGGTACTTGAGTAAGTTTGAGCGTATCATGTCTGAATGTAAGATAAAGGAAAGTCAGTGGGCAGAGAGGTTATTTCCGAGGTTGCCAGAACGTTTGTGCAATAGGATTGCCGGTGTGAGGGATGATGGGGGTAGTTACGAAGTAGTCAAAGGAGTGCTTCTCAAGGCTATTGGGGAGACGAGTCTCACCTACGGCCACCAGCTCTTCGAGCTAACTGGGGGGTCTCTCAAGACGAAGGGAGCCTCTGAGATTATGGAAGTGGTGGAAAGAATATGTAGGGGGGTGTTGCAGGGGTGTAGCTCTAGGGAGGATTGCGTGGCGGCTTTGGCGGCAGCACTGACTAGAAGGGTAATTCCACCAGGGGGTAAGGTTTTCCTGGAGGGAAAGAAACTGACGAAGTTGGAGGATATTAGGGATGCCTGGGAGACGTGGATGTCTGGGCGCATGAAGGGGAACTTTTATAAGGTACTCGGGAGTAGTACAGAGGGTGGATTTAAGAGTTTTAGGGAGAGTGGCTCGAGGAGTCAAGTGAGTACTGGTAGCGAGAGGGGTAGCTTGGTGCCAGTGTGTTTTAATTGTGGAGAGAAGGGGCATAAGGCTCCAGACTGTAAGAAGAAGGTGGGAGGGCTGAATGGAGTGAGTAGGCCAGTAACTTGTTTTGCATGTGGCAAGCAAGGTCACCGTAGTCCAGACTGCCCGAGTAGGAAGATAGGGACTAGTGTCAAGAAGGAGGGTACGACAGGTAGTGTTTCTAGAGTTGTCATGGGAGCCAAGAAGGGAAACATGGCAAAGGGGGTTGTGAACGGGGTTGAGTGTGGAGTATTAATAGATTCGGGGGCAGAGGTAGGTATTGTTCCAAGGTCCATGGTGACTAAGGACTGTGTGCTTTGCGGACATGTTCACATTGCAGATGTGCATGGTAAAACCAGTGTGCATGAGAGCACTTTGGTTAGTTTTGAGATTGGAGGGTTGAAGTTTTCTAAGTTGTGTGTCATTGAAGAGAGAGAAGGGGAAGATGTTACATGTATTGTGCCGTATGATGTGCTGAGCAACACTGAGGGGGAAGCCTTTAGGAGAGCGATCACTGAATACAGAGGGGGAGGAAAGAAGGAGAAAGGGAAGAGTGTAAATGTAGTTACCCGTAGCAGAGCTAAGGAGTTAGCCGAGCTAGAAGTGTGTGATGTGGATTGTAGTGTGCAGGATTTGTGGTGCACGATAGAGGAGAGTGATCCTAGTAGCCAGCTCGATCCCTTAATTAGGCCTGAAGTCAGTAGTAAGGTGGGTGAGAGCCATGGGGTGGAAAAAGTCGGACCTACGGAGATGACTGAGCAACCCCAGGCAAACGGTGAGTCCTCAAGTGGGTTGAGGACAGATGAGAATGCAGAGTCAGAGAGTGAGTCTGTAGATGAGGGAATGCCAGTGGCATGGGATAAGGAGAATACTTGTGACGAAGCAGAGAAAAGAGTTAGAGCTTTAGCAGGAGAGATAGGTTACGTAGGCTCAGGGAAAGATCGGGAAGAGTTTGTGAGAGCACTTGCTGAAGACGAAGGTCTGAAGCTGTGGAGAGAACTAGGTGAGAAGAAAGAGAGAGGATTTGAATGGAAGAAAGGAGTGTTAGTGAGAGGTCAGTATGTGGAATGGGAACAGTTCAGGGATGTGTTGGTTGTACCGAAGAAGTTTAGGAAGAGAATTTTAGTCCTGGGACACGAGAAGGGGGGACATTTAGGAAGTGAGAAGGTGGCACAGATGGTAGGCAGGTATTTTACTTGGCCCGGGATGGTGAGAGACGTATTGGAACACTGTAGCTCCTGTAAATTTTGCCAGGTGCGTAGTAAGCATAAACCTAGGCGAGCACCTATTGTTGAAAGGCCAGTGATGACAGAACCGTTTGAATCTGTAGCTGTCGATCTGGTGGGACCTTTGCCAAAGGGAAAAGGGGGCTGTCGGTTCTTGTTAACGTACGTTTGTCTTGCTTCCCGATGGCCCGAGGCAGTGCCTCTGAGGAGCATTACAGCTAAGGCTGTAGCCGAGGGCTTGTGGGGCATATTTTCTAGGACGTCAGTGCCGGAGAGAATGCTTTCTGACCAGGGAAGTCAGTTTTGTGGTAGGGTAGTGAGAGAGTTGTGTAGTTTGTTGGGAATCGAGAAGCTTAGGACTTCTCCGTATCATCCTGAAACCAACGGGGCGGTGGAAAGGATGCACGGGACTTTTAAGGGGATATTGGGTAAGTGTGTGAGCGATGGAGTAGATTGGGTAGGACAGGTTAACTTTGTCTTGTATGTATTGAGGCAGATGCCCCATGCAGACAGCGGGTTTAGTCCTTTTGACTTGGTGTATGGGTACAGAGTTAGGACTCCTCTAGATGCCTTGTATCACGGGCTCTATGAGGTAGACAGTCAGAAGTTAAATGTGTGTGAGTGGGTAAGAGGTATGGCTGAGAGGTTAGAGAGAATGAGGGAATGTGCAGCAGTTAAGATGGTGAAGGGTAAACAGAGTAGGTTGAGTTACATGAATAGGGGGTGCAAGTTGAGAGAGTTTAAAGCGGGACAGTTGGTGTTATACAGGGTACCAGGTATGCACAGTAAGCTGGCGGATTCCTGGGAGGGTCCCTATAGAGTGAAAGAGAGATTGGGGAAAGTGAACTATCGGATTAATGCGTTAGAGTCTGAGAAGCATGTGCGAGTCGTGCATGTGAATTGCTTGAAGGAGTATAAGGAGAGATTAGAAGTGAACAGAGTAGATGTGGTGTTAGAAGAAGAAGTCAGTAAGAGAAATGTATTGAGTGGGGAGTGCGAAGGTTTCGTCAAGGGGGAACTAGATGAGTTGTTGGGAAGGTATGAATGTTTGTTTGAGGGAAAACCGGGATGTACCGACAGGGTAGAGTTGACTATAGATACGGGAGATGTGTCACCTATTAGGCAGACGCCCTACTCGGTGCCACTAGGAGTGAGAGACGAGGTAAAGAAGGAATTAGATTTGTTGGAGGAGAGTGGTATCATTGAAAGGAGCAGTAGCCCTTGGGCTTCTCCGTTGGTACCAGTTAAAAAGAAGGATGGTGGGATAAGGTTGTGTGTGGATTTTAGGAAGGTGAATGGGGTAACGGTACGGGAGCCGTACTACATACCAGGATTTGACGAAATGATAGAAAGGGTTGGAGTAGGACGTGTATTATCCAAGTTGGACTTGGAGAAGGGTTTTCATCAAGTGGTAGTTAGGAAGGAGGATAGGGAGAAGACAGCATTTGTGTGTCCGTTTGGGAAATTTCAGTTTAGGCGGATGCCTTTTGGACTCACAAACGCTCCTTCAGTCTTCCAAAGACTGATGGATCAGGTGTTGGTGCCATGTTCAGATTATGCACGGGTATATATTGATGATGTGTTGGTGGTATCTGAATGTTGGGAAGTGCATTTGAAACACTTGGAAGAAGTGTTTGAAGTATTGAAAGTAGCGGGTTTGACAGTGAAGAGGAAGAAATGTGTTTTTGGGAAAAGGAAGTTGGAATTTTTGGGTCACCTCATCGGCGATGGTGTGGTGTCTGTCCCTGGGGACAGGGTTCGGGCGATCGCGGACCACCCAATGCCAAGGAGCAGGAAGCAGTTAAGAAGCTTCCTCGGCCTTGTGGGCTTTTATCGACGGTTTGTGAGGGGTATGCACCGTTGGACTGCCGTCTTGACGCCACATACGTCTGGATTGGCTTGTGGGAGGATTGTGTGGACAAGCTCAATGGTAGAGGCTTTTCGTGAGTTGTGTTTATGTCTTTGTAACAGCATTGTCTTATGTGTTCCTCAAAAGGAGGACTCGTTTATGTTAGAGTGCGATGCTTGTAGCTCGGGTATTGGGGCTGTTCTGTCGGTGAGACGCGAGGATGAATGGAGACCTGTGGCCTTCTTCTCTCATCAGTTGAAAGGGGCACAGCAGAGGTACAGCGCTCAGGAGCTGGAGTGCTTAGCAGTTGTGGAGGCGGCGAGCCATTTCGCTTATTTCCTCTACGGGAAACACTTTGAGATTGTGACGGATCACAGAGGTCTGGAATCGTTGGTTGCTGGGAAGCAATGCAATCGGAGAGTTCAAGGTTGGGCTCTTAAGATGTCTGAATTTTCCTTTTCGATTACCTACAGGAAAGGTTCTGAGAATATCGTGGCGGACGCCTTGAGCAGATGTCATGAAGATTTTGGTGATGGAGAGAGCGAACATCTTTTCCAGGAGGGGGGAGATGTGGGAGTAGAACGGGAGCCACTCCCACATGAGACATTAGAGCGGGAAGATTCAAGCTGAACTATATATGTTTACGTATTTGTGTAGTATGAACTTGGTCCTAATTGTTGTAGTATGAATGGTCATTGTCATGTTTCGTAAGGGCTGAGGGGCCCTGCTCCATCACACATATAAATAGTTGTAATCATGAGTTGTAGAGCAGTGTCAGTCAGTGTCTGTTGGTGCTTGTCATCATACATTTTACATTACACTAAACTTACCTTCGTAAGAAGGCCATTCAAGCTGTGCGCAGCGAGAACACTATTGACATTCTGGTGGCAGCGACTATAAGCTGTCCACCAGTTTAATCTGTTGTAGCGCGGTCCAGAGCTTAGGGTCTGGATCCCCACAGGGAGGATACTATCAGTAGTATCCTCCCTTCTGGCATTTAGTAATCCTGTGCACTCACTTGAACAATACTATGCTGGATAGAATGCCATACAAAAAGGGGTTAGCTGTGTTCTAAACATTGGTGTCATATTGAGAATCGGGATATTTGTTACCGAGTGAGCTAAGCGAGCTAGATATACTATTAGTGGTGCATAATGCAAAATCGGGTATAGACCAGTTTCAGTGAGCAATTATTAATTACGTAAGGACGATTGCCGCCATACTCTCTCTGTCGTGATAAATGGAATTCGTGATATAATATTAACGTCAGGAAAGTGAGGCAAGACTTAGCTACAAAAGAAATAAAACAAATAATTTTTGTATAGTTACAATATACTTATAATGATAATGAAACTGATAATAACCATATAATGCAAGCACTAGTGATGAATGTTAGAAGTAATTGATGAGTATGAGTTAACAGTATAAAAGTTCCTGAAATACTGGTCTTTGTTTGATGTTAACACTTGCGTGTGTTAAAAGGGTTAGTTATGGAAGCAGAAGAATTGGGTGTAGGTAAAATAAGGTATCTCGGATAGACATGGATTTTGCGGGTGATTTTGATGAAGGGTGAGTATTAGATAGGTTGGAAGTGGCAGTGTAAGGTATTGTAAGGGTGGAGTTGATAGCAAGGATATGGAAGGTGGTAATTCATGTCAGAAAGATTGAAAGTGGATGGTCCTGACTTATAACTTCCTGAAGGAGTATCATTGGCAAGCCTTGGACCTTGTTTAGAATATTACAGTAGCTTCTAACACCCCAGGCAAGATTCTGTGACCATGTTCTCTCCATTACCTGCTGTTCATCAATACCACTTTCATAGAGCCTGGTTGCTGCAGTTGCTCTAAGTGAGTGATTGGTTTTAAAACCAGAGATTCCTGCTGCACTACATAACTTTGATATGGTTTTAGTCACTGTATTATGAACTAGTGGCCAAGAAGTGTACCAAAACTTTTCTGTCCGTTTTGAAGCTGGCTGTAAATATATAGCAGTGACTCAGGGTTTTCAGGAAGTAGACTAATATATTTTTTATACAATCTTGCAAAACACCTTTGGGGATTATCAGCATTTTCATGATGGTCTACAATTTTGGGTTTGATACCCTTGGATCTTCCAGGTCTATATTTTTTACACATCCTCCCTACACCCTTACAAAAACTTCAGCATAGTTAAGGTAAGCTTTTGTTACCAAGGTACGTTTTTATGCTCTAAATAAGTTAGGTCCCGAGACCAATGGGATCCACCGGCTAGTAGGATCCCTGAGACCCTTAGTAGCGCCCTCGCTTCGCTCGGGATACTTCATCCTGCTAGCCGATAGATCCCTTCGTCTCGGGACCAAACTATAATTTAGAAATAAGGAAGCGCGCGGTGCCTGAGAAACTAATAAATAACTTTATAATGGTCTAATTGTTCCTTTTCTTAGTCTTAGGATGTTAATCGTTTAGTTAGCTATAGTTATTTCAAGTGAGGTTTTTAAAAATATTGTTTTGTTGTAGTTATGAAAAAAGGGCCAACTAATAAGCTTATTCATTATAGTTTTAATGAGGATTACAAAACTACTAAAAACATATTTCTGCAAATAGCTATATTCTGGTCAATTGCTTTACACACTACAAAAATGAAATACAAAAATAATATAAAATGAAATACAAAATATAAAATGAAATGCAAAATATGTAATGAAATACAGAATATTATAATGAACTACTAAAAATTTCTATTGTGTGAAAATAATAAAATGATACTATCTACGTGCAAAAATATGACTGACACATTACAATAAAATTAAATTTTTTCATCTATTTGTATGTATACAGTAAATAAGTATTGCTTGTTTATGGTAATTGTACAATAAAACTGAACATTAAAGTTCAGGCGAGTCATCCAATTGAATATTTTTTTCTTGTAATTTCCTTTTAATTGAGTCTGCTAAAACTGATTGTTCAACTACTGGGTCCCTTAAAGTACTAATAAGATTTTTCCATGTCAGCCGATATTCCATATGACTTTTCCAACAGTGAAGCACCTCTACAAGACGTTCTCTGCATTCTTTTAAATTTTCCTCAATAATTTTTACTCTATCGATGCCAAGAACTGATAAGCCAATATCCCTCCATACATGTGCTTTTGGAAGGAGTAACTGTAAAATAAAATTTTCACTTCTTGACTGAGATGCTGGAACTTTTTCATCTTCAAGCCAGTATAATGAATCTTGATCTACACATAAAAACATTATTCCGACTAGCTATACTAATTCTTAAATGAAGCACCAAATGTGCGAACCCTCTGGACTACTATACACAAGACCGTTATTACAAAATCATTGGGACTAAATGGGTATCACTACAGCTGGTGAAATGAAAACTGCAGATGTACTCACTGACAGTTCCAAGTGAAACTAAAATTCAAGCACTTGTTAACCCTCAGCGCGCATGCGCGATAGGGTTACAGTAGTCACTTTGTCTGTGTGTCACTGTGTGTGTGTGTGTGTGTGTGTGATTCAACAACGGATCTCGAAGACGATGGGCTTTCGGGCTCTGAAACGATGTAGAGATAGAGTAAGTCCCTTTAATGTGCTAGAATTTTGTTTTGACTTAGTTTTCAAGAAAAAACTAGTTGATTTTAGCCATACGTACGATCGTTGTACTATTGCGCTATTGGTAACACCCCTTTACCGCACGTTATAATCACGTGAGCTGAAAATTGCAGCTAGAGAGTGGTGTGTTAGATTGTAGCTACTGCTACTAGGCTACCCCAAGTGTGATCCCTTCAAGAGATAGAAGTTAAGTTTAAACCATAATATTTCGGCTTGTTGGGCCTTCTAGTGGTGAATGAATAAAACTCAGAAGAGATGAATTATATATACCCAGAACTTGTTTGTGTGTGTGATGATTAATATTAATTGGTGTTGACCTGTGAACAGAACTTGTTTGTGTATGTGTGATGAATTGGTGTTGATTGACCTGTGTATAGCTCTGCTGGAATGACAATGCTCACTCCTATATGTCAGAGAAAGATAAAGAAAAAGAATTAGAGAGAAGAGAATTAAAGATAAGATTGGGGGGGGGGGGGGGGGGGG
>WLWD01005508.1_pt1 | contig 14290 bp, 9 predicted proteins | sample 6712731 | NCBI WGS metagenome assembly WLWD01 (sample SAMN12718690, study PRJNA576275) | sponge metagenome | isolation source: marine sponge | host: Mycale hentscheli | place: New Zealand: South Island, Marlborough, Capsize Point | collected 2014-11-01
TAACAAATTTAGTAATTGAGGTAGTTGTTTTACTTTGTATGATTGCTTTGATAATTTTTCTTCACCATAAACCTCAGCATTTCTCAAGGTGCTTCATTTTAAATCACTCCAATATAAGAACATATAGTAAGGAAAAACAAACTGAAGCTGCACATTTATGGTCATTGGTAGTATTCATGCTGATTCCACTCTGGTTTGTATCCTCTCATATTGGTTATGTAATAGTGTCATGGCTTACCGAACCATCTAAGAGCACATCTGTTGCGCTCTCAGTGATGGCAATGTATCTATACATTTATATGACAACAAGAACTATGTATCAGAGATTAAAAGATAGCTCGGCTGAAACATTTGATTTCAAAGCTCTCATAAAAGCTTTATTTGGTGGACTATGGACAATGTTAGGTGTCTGTATTGTTATTGCAGCTTTTAACATTCTTCCCTTGCCTACTAGTCCTTTAGCTAGTTACATTGAAAATATCGCACAAATATTTCTGGTTTTTCTCGCTGCTCTTGTGTCTTATAAACTCATTTCTATACAAGACTCAGACACCCAAAAATTTCTAAAAAATTTTGAAAAAAGATGTGGTGGAGAAGATATTAGAGTCAGTTTCCGTGGAATTAAAAACAACCTCTTATCAACATATACTGTCAACTCAATACAAATTGAAAAGAATGGAGTGAGCGAAGAATATCCTCTTCCACAAGTTCAAGTGACACTCACGGTTAAAATTCATGTAAATGTAATAAAAAAAGCCCAGTTTCAACATGAGGTATTAAAAAATGCTACATTGAATGAAAACTATTTCTATTGGCTGACTCAACAAGATTTAAATATAGTAAGCCCATGGGTATCAATAAAATGCTTTAGGATTCTTCCCAACTGTATGGTAGTAAGTTTTAATAATAACCAAAATGCTGTACTTCTTCCACCTTTTCGTACGGATTTTGTTATTCGCAGAGATGAAAATAATAATATAAGAGCTTTCATACGACTTAGACATCGTGAAGATATAACATTTATTGAAAATAGAAATATCCCTAGTGGTACTAGAGTACATGTCAGAAATATTGCAATGCCTAACCTGATTTCTGTTGGTATTGATGGCAACAACAACAGTATCTCAAGCAGTATTTCAAGCTTCAGCATCACAATCAATAATGGAAATGTATTGCTGCAATTGGCAGATTATGACCCAGTTGGTTTAGAAATTGGAGAAACTACTGTAATTATAGGATATTTCAGAAAGCTCTACACTGGGGATAATCAAGGCTTGCTAAAAGCTTATCTCACTACTGATTATCAAGATAATTATGCAAATGTAGGAAATGTTGTGGGCAGTATAGCTTCTAAAATGTAACTCTCCAACTGTTAATGTACACAATTATTTTGTATTAGTAGTAGCTATTTTGCAATGTTGTCGTTGTTTAATTATTGTTTGTTTATGATGAAAGTGGCATAACTGAAACTGTGGACTTAGAAAGTAAAAAAATGCTGATTTTATATACTCTTTCACTGAAAATAATGTAAGAGTGAAAAACAAAAAAACAAAAAAATGAAGTGAGCCTAAAACTTTATATATAAAATAATGGGCATCATACACAGCAAAACTATACCTGGGTAGTAGCACAATATTCTCCTTTTATTATGTTGCTTATAATATTAATTATGTACTGATCAGGGCCTACCTGTTGGCTTAAGACAATATTTCCCACTTGCCTGTGTTCAGAGTTATCACACTGGGTTATCACATCCTCCCAAGAAACAATTGCTATGGTATTCACACATGAGCAGTACATAATAAATGTATTATTGGATACTGCAGAATATCATTCGCCTGATTGGCCATATTTGTGCTTGTGTCTTTGACACTTGTGTAATAATACTAAGCAAACAGACTTGTGATATTATCCTGTATCAAATGAATTATATATATAGTACTTATTACATGAGTCAGAGTGTGATATGGCGAAATATTTCATGTGCAGGCTAATTTATTTTCCTAGAACTGAATGATTGAAAATAAAGACTGATAGTGAAATATCTAGCCATAACACTCTGACTGAGTGTAACAAGTGGTTTATTCCACACTAGATATCTTCACTGAAGTAGTTTGTTGGTAACTCTTGGTGTAAAATTGCCCTAAAACTCACTTGGGGCTCCCCACACCCCCTGCCAATGATATTTAGCAGCTGCTCTAACCTGGCTGGGTAGGCTCCACTAGAGTAAAGGTAGCTGTAAAAACCCTGAAAACTGGTAAGCCAGGCCAGGCTAGCCCCCCCCCCCCCCCCCCCCCCCCCCCTTCCCTTGTGAAAATAAAGCCTGAGTGTAAAGTGGTGGTTTGTTCTAAACTAGATATCATCACTGCAGATAGTGTGCAGTTGCATTGGTAACTGTGATGTAGAACGTACTATGAACTATTTGTCTATTTAAATAGAAAAAACATTACTTGGCAATAGCTAGTCTACACTGCTGTGTATAATATTATGATATATGTGTGCATGAATGTGTGTGTACTATTCCACAGAATTTTGTTTCACTTCCCAAAGTAGTACACACACTCACACAAATCCCCAAAATATGCACAACACCCATAGTGTATAAACACATGCACGCACCGCTGTATAAACTGAAGCAGAATGAAACCACAATATGTGGACTTGTCAACAATTTTAAGATAACGTCACTCACGAGGCTGTCTTTCTCTCACAAGTACACATGCATACACACACATGAAGTGTTTGAAATACTCTGCTCTAAATGATGTAGATTTGTGTTAATTGCCAACATTAGCTTCTGAAAGAAAGAACAAACATAAAACTATTTTATCTTAAAAGTTGGTGACATTTCCCTATGTGTCGTGATTTTATTGTGCTTCAGTTTTCACATCTAGATTCCTACCAAATATAGCTAGTGTAATGGGTACAAGTATTTTTTGAGTTATCCAACAAGTACAATTATTGTGTTCCATTGATTTTGTGTAGAATGCAGAGATAGAGGTAGAACTGTCAACTTTATTATAGGTTTCATAAACTAGGTTTGCACTAGAGCTAAAGCTATTAGTTTATAGGGAAAAAAACAACAAAAATAAATACTACATTAAATAACACTTCTAGTTAAAAGAAAATATGTCACACAACTGAGCATGTGGCAGCTATAGCTACAACCCCCAAGTGGTTCGGCCATATAATGGCTGCAAACCAATAAAATACACATAGCACAAACACACACACAAGTATATATTGATAGAGTACAGAACACACCTATAGATCACAGGAATTGTAATTGCAAAAAGGCTAGTCAGCCATGAAAAAGTATATAAATAATATAATTCAAGTATGTCAAAATAATATAAATAGCTATATGCTATGAATTGTGAAAACTATTTAGTTTATGGATAATCTGCTGTGCCAAATTCACACAAATACACACTATTCACTATCAACAAATTAGATCAATCAATATTTATTTCAGCAGCTATTAGGAAATTACAAACTGTTTTATCAAACTAGCAAACCTCACTTAAAATTTGATCATCTACATGTCTAAAAGAAAACCTAAAACTGTCAAAAATAAGCGATTATAGCTATTAGATAGAATTGTTGTTATCTCACTACTATTAGCTAGTTACAATACTCAATTTTGTGCTATTATCTAGTACAATAATATGATTATAATGAATTCAGCTAAATCTGAATTTCCTGGTTGTGAAAATGATCTACATACATCAGGCATGTAACTACTAGCTTAGATATTTAAAATGATTAAATCATTAATGTACAGAGAATAGGCATTCCTTTTAGATAGTATTTTGATAACAAAAAATTGGTAAATACTTGTTATAAATGTTCAGTGCAGTCATGTTTCTTTCTTCTTCCCCACTTCTTGGCTTACTTTCATAACTCATACTGAGGTCCGACTATTCCAATCAAGCCAGGTTCTTCAGTGGTGGAAATCTTTCTCATTGTGCTTACATGTTTTCCTTGAGAAAGGTGATATGTACAGGAGTGGTCTTTGTCTCCTCGTGCTCTTCATCCTGTAGTTGTTCTTCAGTAGTGGAAATCTTGTGCACTTGGTTTACATTAGTCAAAGAAGCCGTAGGCATGTCATAATTTGAAGCCATCTCATTTCTACTACTGGACTCGTTGTAATCTGTCAACTGAACTACACTGTATTCTCGATTCATGTTTAGTGAATAATTGTTTATGTCTAATGCCACAGAATCCACCATATTGTTGCAGGATTTGGATAGGAATAGCTGGTGTTTACTGGAACTGGTAGAGTGTATAAATCTGGCTCTGACTTTGATTTTTGAATTCTATAAAATACAATCAACATTAAATTAACAGGAGTGCATTTATAATTGTGTTGTGGCTAGTTACTTCTTTATCTACTAGTTTTACAAGCAATAAACAGTCCATAGATGTGAAGATTGGAAGGTATTGTTTATTTCACTCACTTTGCACAACTGTCCCACTGACTATATCTTACCTAGCTGTCTTTAGTCGTACTCCATTAGGTCCTTTTCTTGCTTTTCTTACTGATGGATGTGAATTTGAATCCATGTTTAATCCATTTTCTACATCTTGAATGAGCTTTCTTTCTTTGACATTTTTATAATAGAACACTACGGCTATGATAAAAGTGATAGTGAATGCAACAATCCCAAAAGTAATCAGTGAAGCAGCAAATATAGCAGCAAGACATTGGTGACCATTGTTTCCATCCTCAAGTTTGTATACATCTTCTTTAAACAATACCGATGCCTCTGAAATAACTTATTACCTAATGTGAAATAAGGTATATAAAATGCTACTTTATGTATACAATCAGACTGCAATGTGAATAGTTTGTAAATTGTTGATAATTACTTATATATTGGCACACTTTGATTCTTGTATTGGACTTAAAAATGTACTCAAAAGGTTGTCACTGAGCACTGAAACGTATATTTATAATATGTAAGTCACAATTTATACAACATATTACATCTCTGACAGTGTCTTATTTACTTTGCTTGCTTGTTCTTCAGTGGCAGAAACACCACTTCAAAAGTGGGGGGGGGGGGCAGAAAATAACTGGGGCATAATAAAGAAATTGCTTAGGAAATCAAAACTGTGCGTTTTGAAGATGCAAAAAATTTATGAGCCTAATAAAAGTAATTGGATCGTGACAAAAATAAAGAACAAAAAAGTTAATAAAAATGACAATGAATCAGGAGTACCAGCTGAAAATATACGAATTATAGTGTGCTTGAAAATTATAAATTTAGTTCCTTAGCTAGACTGTCACAAAAAATACTGGTTCTTCAACGGATTCAATTGCTGGTTCTTTAACTGGTCCTTGAGAGGAAGCTGACCAGAAACTCAGCAAACTTGGCTATCACTCTCCTAATATAAAATAGGGCCTCTACTCTTTGTAGTGTAAAAGGTGGGGGGGCTGTGCCCTTCCTAATGAAAGAGTGGGGGGGCATTGCCCCCCCCCCTGTCCCCCCAGTATCTCTGCCACCTTAACATACATACTTTTGTAGGTGTGCTTATTCTGGGATGGCTCAACAGAATTTTTCAGTTCCATATCTAGATTCTTCTTTTCTAATGAACAAATAATTGAATGTGTACAGTATACCAATAAAATACACTAGTGGTGTGCTTGAGCACAAATGCCAAGTGAGCCACCCTGGTTAGGTTTCATAAGATTATAGTATTGTGATTATGTTTAGCTTCTGACATTCCAGCAACTATAAATGGTTGTGGTGAAAAGTCACCACATTTCCATTGATACATTCAGGAGACATTAACAGTCTTGTATTCATTTGACAATTTAGTTCTCTATGGACTCATGCATTAACACATTTCATTCACTACATTCATCATATTACAGTTTTTGTACACTAGTATTTCCTGCACTTATTACTCCATATATACCTTTGCTTTTTGTGCTATTTTTTAGTTAGTACCTTTGAAAAGATCTTAGAAACTACTAAGCTCAGCTACTGCAGTTTTTGTATTGTGACAGAGGGAATGTAAACTACTTGGGTCCTTCAAAGAGGGACACTAGTAACTTAGTGTCACCGCCTTGAAGGCAGGGACACTTAGTGTCCCTCCAATTGCGCTTAGTGACCCGTTGTTAGGAGCAGTCGGTACGTTCTAAATTAGTTAGGCGCTGTGCAGCTGTCGTGAACTACCATTTTTAGGGTCCTTCAGGCCCTGTAGGTCTTATTCTAGTGGCAGTGACTTCAGTCTCCTTGCTGGTCACACTGCAATGGTCAAGTTCTTAAATTACGTACATATGGTAAAAGGTTATCATTAAGACATGCTATTGCAGTAGCAGCTGAAAAAAGTGTGTAAAGGCAGCTAATATGATACTAAAACATCTGCTATTATTTTAGCTAAGCAGTAGCTGTAACACACAACACTTTCACACACATGTGTTTACTGAACATATCGACAGGACGTTAACTATGACTAATAGCGCATAAACTTACCACCGCCACTAATTTGAATAAACAATGAACTCAGGTAAGTTAGTAAGTTTAACTGCACCCGCAAAGAAATCAAAGTTGTAAACAATTCCATTTCTTTGAATGATGCTGGTAAACATCAATAAGTCCAAGGATTCTGTTTGGTGGAGTATGGGACGGGACGTTCGCTTCGCTCGCTTGCCAATCAAATCATTCCATCATTGCATAGCTACACCCACAGATAAATAATATCCAGATGTCATATACACTACTGAAAGTAGATGGATAGAAATAGAGGATTATAAAAAGGATATATTTTGACTTGTATCAAGTGCGCAGCATATCTTCTGCTTTTAATTATAACTTGATTGTGAGCTATATTAAATTTGCATACCTTTGCAAGGCTTTGCGATATTTCTTAATCTTTCATTGATATTACCAATATTCTCATGATTATTGGAAACTGTTTTCTGAATATCTGCATGAAGAATAATTTGTTGTATAAGTGACTTGTATTTTGGCACTATATGTGTACCAAAAAACTAATTCTTTAAAAATGCTTTAATAATTTAACCATGTCCTTGATTTTTGATTACACTCCCTTGTATCACTTACTTCACTCTCTCTCCATTCATATCACGCTAGCCTAGCAGCCATTCATTTTCTTAGTCACGAAAGAGAGCTTAGGCTGAATGGTTCGGTCAAACTTCCCTTTTAGTATTATGCCAATACTAATAAGACTTGTTTAAAGAAGTAAACCATAGTCTAACTGTTCAAAGACTAAACCACTTGACTCAGTGGTCTTCAATTTCATTACTTATAGCTTATGACTTGACTCTAATACGTAACTATTATAATATATCTCCTCACATTGATTCCCTCACTCTTCTATAATGGTTTTTATACCAAGTAAAAAGAGACCAAACACAAAGAGAAACCAAGCTTAATAATTATGTACAATTAAACTATGGTAACTATTTCTATGTTATAGTTTGGTGTAAGCACAAGTGTAGTTATTAAGCACTATGAGTTGATTTTTATTTTTTGCTGAGGGTATTCATGTACTATAGAGCATTAATATACTACTACAGTAGGTGGCACGTCAAATTTACTCCTAAGATAATGATATGGAAAGAAAGTCTTAATTGTTTATTACTATATCACACGTGCTGCTTTTGTTATAATAGATTGTCAATCTATAATTTTATTGAATAACTACATATTAGTACATGTATGTAGAGGAGCCATAATTAGTGGATTAAAGAGAGGACCCCTGGCTTTAGCCACCAGATGCTCTAGCCACTTAGTTACGACAACCCACGACTTTAGCGGCATACTCATTGAGTACGAGGCTGCAGCAAGTGGTACTACTCAACAGTAGATGTAAATGTAAATGTGAGGGTCTTGGAAGTCGTGGATTGTCATAGCTCAGCTGGGGCTAAAGCCAGGGGTCCTGGGTTCAATTCCCTGGTGACAGCTGTGATTTTTTTTTCACATTTTGCCTTTGTTTCTCTTTATATCCCCTTAAGTGACAAAGATGTTTTTTTAGAGGGTCAGAATTTGATATTTGTAACTACCATAGTAAGTTACATGTATGTTTGTATGTTATACGTACACGCATGCATACATGATGCATACATGAGTCAATTTTGTCTAATACAATTATATCTAATAGTATGTACCCAATAGGATGCTTGCTCACTGCACTCTACCAGGATAATTGTATTTTTATCATTTTCATCTTATAATTATTACCTGTCTTGTAACATGTACCATGTGTTGACTTGATTGAATTCTTAAATTTTGCATCTGAATCTTTTCTTCCTAAGTAACCTAAAACAAGAATAATCAACAGTGAGGTTTGCTCACTACATTCTACTACTATATAATTGCATTCTATTATATTTATAATTATATAATTAGTACCTGTCTTGTAACGTTTACCATGTGATAGTTTAATGGAATTCTCAAGTTTTTCCTCTGAATCTTTTCTTCCTAAAGAACTCAAGTTATAAAGAATATATATTATACATATATAATAATATATATCATGTGGCTCTAGATAACTGCACTTTAAGTAGCTTAAGATTTAATCGAGGCTATAAACTCATCACCAGGTGAATTTAGCTCACCTTTGAAAGACTGGTTATACTTTCTTGACCTTATAGTATTATCACCAATATTCCTAGCCACAATTTTCTTAATATCTAAAATGAAAGCATCATTAGAATGTATGAAATTGAAATGCTTGTCATTCTCTATAATAGCATACATGATTTAGAGAGAATTGTTTTATGAGTTTGTGAATTTAGTCATTATTGTGGTGTTTTTCAACTAGCCAGATTTCCTTAAGGTAATTATACATACAAAAAATTATAAGTTAAATTTGCTATATTAAATTCAGATTATCCTTCAAATGTATTCAGAATCTGGTAACTTAAGTAATAGTTACCATAGCAATATACATTTCTACTCACATTCAGATTAGATGCGTACCAGATTTTAAGGTTATCATAGAATGAAAAGATTTTTTTGATAAGATAAGGACATAGAAAATTAAAGCACTAAATTTTGTAATCTACTGAAAGAAAAAAACCATAAAGATAAAAATAGAAAAAAGAATCATGTGAAATTTAAAACACGGCAAAAACATAACCACCTTAACATTCTTCCAAACAGCTAATATAGCTCCAGACTCCACAGTTGATTTCCCCACATTGTATTTAGTCACGCTCAGGCAATACATTCCTAGTCTCTTCTTCAATATCATCCTTTCAGTTCCCAGAGCATACACTGCAAGTATCTTGAGCAGCTAGAGTTGAACTAGAGGTCACATCATTTTGGCCCTCTTTCTATGCTGGAACACAGGGTCTCTTTCACTTTTGCCCGGAATATTCGCTAACTTCATTTACTTTTCTTTTGTTGGCCTTAGCTTGTTCCCTCTTCATTCTTGACAATTTTAATTTCTCATTCCTGTTGTTTCTGCTTATCCAATTCCTTGAGTAAGCTTTTTTCTTCCTTCTTCTTCTTCTTTCTTTCTCTTCTTCTTCCTCCTCCTTCTTCATTTCTTTGAATGCCAGAGACTCACATCCGAGCCAATATGAAACTGTTCTAGCTGAGAACAACTATGAACATAAACTGTACGCAAGGTACACCATAAATGGTGAGGCCAGGATTAAAAAGGGGCTGTCGACTATAAGTATGGTGGGATTGACAAAAGTACAAATCAACAATAGCGACCAAACGCTATCTTACCATTTTGTTCATGATAGTCTACCATTCACCTTTATAGAGTATACCAACATCTCTGTTATGGGCATTGTCATTGTGCTGTTTAGTTTGTGCCAAGTTGCTATACAAAACAATTCTGGAAATACTCTGAAACAAGTGAATTAACAGAAGCACAAAAGCCACAATTTACTATAGTCATACTAAATAACTCTGTGTGAACAGGGGTTGTAAATCCCTGAGCTCTGAGTTATAGCAGGCAAAGGACCAGCCCAGTAGTGAGCAACACGCAAACGCAAACCAGGGCCTTAGCTAGTAGCAGCTTTGATTGTCAGAGATAGAAATAATTTCATCAGTGATAAGAATACAGATATAACTTATCTGTATTACCTAATGTTAAATAATGTATATAAAATGCTAATTTATGTGTACTATCAGACTGCAATGTAAATAGTATGTACATTATTAAAATAATTACTTATATATTGGCACACTTTGATTCTTGTATTGGACTTAAAAATGTACTCAAAAGGTTATCACTGAGCACTGAAACTATATTTATATACGTAAGTCACATTGTATATTTATACATGTACAACATATTATCTCTGACAGTGTCTTGATTTACTTTGCTTGCTTGTTCTTCAGTGGCAGAAACACCACTTCAAAAGTGACTAATGTAAACCAATACAGATATAACTTGAACAAGCACTCAAAAACTGACAGTAGCAACAACTGAACAAAAATCAAGCACGAGTCATAACACAGGGAAAAACTGAGCATGCGCTACAGAAAAACGCATACATAATACAAAATGAAATAAGTTCTGTTCATGAAGTGTGCACTGCAGGGTGCACTGCACTCAGTTATGGCGGTTGGAGGGTGCAGTTGTAGGTGGACCCGAACACTGTGTACATGTATGCATTCATGGGTGTTGTTTAGAAAAGCCATTGCAAAATACTGTGTAACAGTTACTTTGTATTTTAACTAGTAGTCGTACTCCATTAGGTCCTTTTCTTGCTTTTCTTACTGATGGATGTGAATTTGAATCCATGTTTAATCCATTTTCTACATCTTGAATGAGCTTTCTTTCTTTGACATTTTTATAATAAAACACTACAGCTATGATAACGGTGATAGTGAATGCAACAATCCCAAAACTAATCAGTGAAGCAGCAAATATAGCAGCAAGACGTTGGTGACCGTTGTTTCCATCCTCAAGTTTGTATACATCTTCTTTAAACAATACCGATGCCTCTGAGATAACTTTATTACCTAATGTTAAATAATGTATATAAAATGCCACTTTAGTGTACTATTAGACTGCAATGTGAATAGTTTGTAAATTGTTGATACTATTGCAGTCACAATAAAGGCATTTAATATAATTACTTATATTATATGGTATACTTTGATGCTAGCATGGTCTAAAAATGTATACTCAAAAGGTTGTCACTGAGCACTGAAACTTTATATATATATAATATATGTAAGTCACAATTTTATACAACATATTACATCTCTGACAGTGCCTTGATTTACTTTGCTTGCTTGTTCTTTACTCTATAGACATACCTTTGTAGGTGTGTTTATTCTGAGATGGCTCAACAGAATTTTTAATTTCCATATCTAGATTCTTCTTTTCTAATGAACAAATAATTGAATATAATATGTATGTATATAATTTACCAATATAATAAACTAGTGGTGTGCTTGAGCACAAATGGTGAGTGAGCCACCCTGGTTAGGTTTCATAAGAGTACAGTATTGTGATTATTTTTAGCTTCTAATACTCCAGCGACTATGGTCAAGTTTTTAAATTACGTACATATGGTAAACGGATATTAATGCCAAAGGAACATCTCACCGGAACTGTTTGACTTCAAAACAGAACAACAACAGGGATTTCTGCACAGGTTTGAACCTAACCTGGAAAGTTGTGTAAAGGCCTGGTATATATATATATATATATATATATATATATATATAATATATATGCTACTAAAACATTTGTTGTACTATTCTTTAGCTAAGCAGTAGCTGTAACGTAAATCACTTTCACACGTATGTGCTTACTGAACCTATCAACACAAGACTTACCTTTCATGCTTAGACTATTGGACGATGGATTTTCAGGTAAAGTACAACACTGTTGCGAGGGATGTTAACTATGACAAATAGCGCATAAACTTATCACCGCCACTAAAAATTGTACAATTAAAAAAGTAGCCATTTCTATATTATAGTTTGGTGTAAACACAAGTGTAGTAAGTAGATTTTTAATTCTAGCTGAGGGTAAAGGATTAATTTACTATAGAGCATTTAATATACTACTATATACAGTAGGTGGCATGTCAAATTTACTCCTACTTTTAAGATAACGATTTATGGAAAGAAAGTCTCAATTTTTTTAAATTATATCACACGTGCTGCACTTGTAGTATAATTATATACAGTGTATTGATTGTCAATCTGTAATAATGTCGGATAACTACATATTAGTACATGTATCTATAGTAGAAGGATTCAGAGTTTTGCTCAATACTACAATATGATTGCAATGTATGTTTATATTTAATAATAATATTATAATTAGTACCTGTCTTGTAACGTGTACCATGCAATGTCTTCATAGAATTCTCAATATTTGTGTTGGAATCTTTTCTTTCTGATAAACCTAAAGAAATATATAATAATATTAAGATACACAGACTGTTGTTCTAGTTATTTAATTACTTGCCAAGAGGAAAAAAATAATCGGCAAATTTTCTGGAAACACATGCATTCAAACGTAACTTAAAATTTAATTTCCATGCAAGCAACTCTACACTCTAATCTTCTTTTATCCTTTGCTTACCTTTGAAAGATTGGGGAAACCTTCTTGACCGTACCATATTATCACCATTATTTCTTGCAACCATTTTGTTGATGCCTACAATGAAAGCATTATTGAACGAATGAAATTGAAATATTTGTCATTCTCTACAAAAGCATACATAAATTAGAGAGAGAATGTAGTTCTAATGGGTTTAGCAATTTTGTAGTTATAGTTAGCAAACTTTTTCTTTAACCAGTTCATCATAAAAGTAAAATGAACTACAGATAGACAAACACCTCTCCATATCCAAAACTAGATTGTCTGTAGTTAAGTCTGAGTTCAGTGTAACGTCTTCATCCTCGTGCAAACCTTCATAACTGCTTTGTCTTCTAGAGCTGTAGTCAAATGCCTGGATTCCTTCACAGAGTAACTCACTCTCTGTTGTTGAATGACTTCTGTAGGCATCTTCTGTACCTTCTGATTTACTTTATTCACCATCTAAAATGCCAAGGTTGCTGTTAACTTAGGTCTACCCTCAACAATTGACTATCTGGTCACCAAACTCGTAATTTGAAAGCTTCCTCTATGTTTACACTGTAGCCTTGGAGATGCCGCCACAAGGATTTCGAAAATCACTTACTTACTAAATAGCTAACCAATTGCATTCGAGTGAAGCAATGCAGACGAGAATAAGTCAATGATTTTCCTGAGGCGCTACTTCAAACTGCCGTATGGCAGTTATGGTGGTGTAAGGCTTAAATGAATATACAAAGTGTTTTTAAATTAGTAAAATGTACATTTATCAAGATATACAACTACTATGGTAAATTGAATCTTTCTCACTTAAAGGGATCTAAAGAGAAACAAAGAAATAATGTTGAAAATCTCAGTTTTATCTGTGGAATCGAACCCGGGATCCCTGGCTAACCCACTGGTGCTCTAGTCATTGACCTGCGATAACCCATGACTTCCAAGACCCTCACATTTTACTTTTATACCTACTGTTGAGTAGTATCGCTTGCTGCAGTCTCGTACTCAATAGACTACCAATTATGTGCCATCAGAACACCTTTTCAGTGTCGACTGGAAACACCTCCCCCTCCATAGAGGAGCCATATTTAGTGGAGTAATGAAAATGTAAAAAAAACAAAACACTCAATTATTGCTAGGGAGTCGAACCCAGGATCCCTGGATTTAGCCACCAGTGCTCTAGCCATTTAGCTATGACAATCCATGTCTCAGCGACGTCTCATCGATAATTTTTTCTTTACATTGCTTTTGTTTCTCTTTAGACCTCTTTAAGTGAGAAAGATTCAATCTAGTTTTATGAAGTGTGATCAGTACTTGATATTTGTAACTACTACAGTTACATGTATGTACTGATCATACAAGCATGCATACATACATACATAATATAGAAACACAGCCAATATAGTGAGTCAATCTTTGTCTAATACAAGCACATGTAATAGTATGTACCAATAGGATGCTTGCATCATAATAATTATTACCTGTCTTGTAACGTGTACCATGTGTTGACTTGATTGAATTCTTAAATTTTGCATCTGAATCTTTTGTTCCTAGGAAACCTAAAACAAGAAATATCAACAGTGAGGTTTGCTAACTATGCTCTACCACACTAAATTGCATTTTATTATATTTATAATTATATAATTAGTACCTGTCTTGTAACGTGTACCATGTGATAGTTTGATAAAATTCTCAAGTTTTTCCTCCGAATCTTTTCTTCCTATAGAACCAAAGTTATAAAGAGTATATAATA
>WLWD01005014.1_pt1 | contig 14286 bp, 10 predicted proteins | sample 6712731 | NCBI WGS metagenome assembly WLWD01 (sample SAMN12718690, study PRJNA576275) | sponge metagenome | isolation source: marine sponge | host: Mycale hentscheli | place: New Zealand: South Island, Marlborough, Capsize Point | collected 2014-11-01
TTTTTGTTGCTATGATATTATAATTAGTATGAGTAATAGCATAGGTAAACGTGATATTAGGGATTAATGGCACGTGCTATGTCAATAGCTTTACGAGTGCTATTGATCCCTAATAGCACAGGTTACCTGTGCTATCACTCGCTAATAGTAGGCCAACTTTTTAAAAAGTCATTTGCAATTGTAGCTACACTGTATCGTTCACTCACTATCTCCTTATTTCAAGATTAGCTTCCTTTGGAACTTCGTTTTCAACTTACGGCTCCTCCTAATCTGTTTAAACATTCCATCTAATACAGGTAGAGCTTCTGTGGTAAAGAATGACATTGTCTCCAACTAGAAACTACTCGAACTATATGTTTCCGAGGCTAACACTGCATGCGTGCGCACTTACCCGTACTATTTCACTTCGCTACCGTGGTATTTCACTTAGTTTCCACTTAGTTACCGAGGTATTTCAATTATTTACGTGCTATTTCACTTTCCCTGTGCAATTTCAATTGAACAGCGATTTTTCCTATACATTTTTGAATGGAAAACGTACGTGCTATATTATTATTATTATTATTATTATTATTATTATATTATTATTATTATTATTACTATTATTATTATTATTATTGTTATTATTATTGTGATTAGTTGGGGGAACCTGGTATTAGATTCTTACTAGTGATGCGCTCTAATAGCACAAAATAGCGAAGCGAGCGATGCATGTTCCCTGTAATTGCAGCTATTCCAGGCTACAAAATACTGTCAAAGTGAGAAAACAATAGTGGTGGCTTTTTTCTATGATGAAGGCTCCTGGTACCGTAATCCTCAGGAATAGTCTAATAAATAAATTAGGAACATTTAATGGCTTTTCAAAGAGAAAGATTCTTTACTTTGCTACCTGTTTCTGTTTCGTTTTAGCTCTCCTCCTCCTTGCCCTGTTTTTTTTTTCATTTCTTATCTCTCTCCTTACTAATTTTTCTTCTGGAGTTTCTAATGCCCTCAAAGCTCTTGACCGAGCGTTTCTAACGTTTTGTCTCTCTTTCGCAGAATTTGTTTCACTGGGCATCGCTACTTCGTACGGCGGGTAAACAAAACAAAATGTTGCTAAGAAGGTTACCCGGCCCGCGCAAGCGCGTAGGAGAAAATTTGCACACGTACGCCCACGCAAGAACAAAAACAATTCCTAGACCTAAATAATCGCGAACTCATTAGAGAGTCAACTCCGCTCGCTTCGCTGAATTAACTGGTTTTGATATGTTCCTCTCATCTCCTTCACCACACTCACTATTAAAGCACTGGCCAGGGAGAAGCGAGTGGTATGTGGCAGAGTTCAGTCAAATACATTGTAATTGTAATTAAATACATTTTTTTGCAGTAATTTCAATGTAATTGTATTTGAGTGAGTCTGAGCTCTATGTATTTGCAATGTGTTCAAATACTAGCAAAATTTAGAATTACAAAGTTTGGAATACGTGCATTGCAAATACAAAACAGAAATGAAAAGAGGCGAGAGAAAGTATGGGCAAGTCCCTCAAAAATTACTGGGGAAAAAGAAAGTGGACCATTTGGATATTTAATTGGAGGTCACTGTGTGTGTGCGCGCATGTGTATGTACATGTGTGTGTGCATGTGTGTGTGCACGCATTGTATGTGTACATGTGTGTGTGCACATGTGTGTATGTGTATATGTGTGTGTGACAGCAGATAACGTATGTGACATACACATAACACTGTCGTGTTTGTTTTTGTTTGTTTTTTGTTATAGTTGTGTTTACAATAGTTGTGTTGTTTTTAGATTATTGAGCTACAGCAAATGATTTTTTGATTTATTTATTTATTTATTTATTTAGAGAAAAGAACACCATCAGTTGAGGCTGTCTAAATATTGATACGTCGCACCAGGACAGTGGCAGCATCTGCAGCATCTGGGATCACTCCAGGACAGTGGCAGCATCTGGGATCACTCCAGGACAGTGGCAGCATCTGGGATCACTCCAGGACAGTGGCAGCATCTGGGATCACTCCAGGACAGTGGCAGCATCTGGGATCACTCCAGGACAGTGGCAGCATCTGAGATCACTACAGGACAGCGGCAGCATCTAGGATCATTCCAGGAACAGTGGCAGCATCTGGGATCACTCCAGGACAGTGGCAGCATCTGAGATCACTCCAGGACAGTGGCAGCATCTGGGATCACTCCAGGACAGTGGCAGCATCTGGGATCACTCCAGGACAGTGGCAGCATCTGGGATCACTCCAGGACAGTGGCAGCATCTGGGATCACTCCACGACAGTGGCAGCATCTGGGATCACTCCAGGACAGTGACAGCATCTGGGATCACTCCACGACAGTGGCAGCATCTGGGATCACTCCAGGACAGTGGCAGCATCTGGGATCACTCCAGGACAGTGACAGCATCTGGGAACACTCCACGACAGTGGCAGCATCTGGGATCACTGCAGGACAGTGGCAGCATCTGGGATCAATCCAGGACAGTGGCAGCATCTGGGATCACTCCAGGACAATGACAGCATCTGGGATCACTCCACGACAGTGGCAGCATCTGGGATCACTCCAGGACAGTGACAGCATCTGGGATCACTCCAGGACAGTGACAGCATCTGGGATCACTCCAGGACAGTGGCAGCATCTGGGATCACTCCAGGACAGTGGCAGCATCTGGGATCACTCCAGGACAGTGGCAGCATCTGGGATCACTCCAGGACAGTGGCAGCATCTGGGATCACTCCACGACAGTGGCAGCATCTGGGATCACTCCAGGACAGTGGCAGCATTTGGGATCACTCCAGGACAGTGGCAGCATCTGGGATCACTCCAGGACAGTGGCAGCATCTGGGATCACTCCACGACAGTGGCAGCATCTGGGATCACTCCAGTACAGCGGCAACCAGTTACGAGTGGGATCACTACAGGATGTGTGTTCTGATGAGTGGAAATTCTGGATATCTGATTTTGGGTTCTTCATGAAGGACTAATACCAACATATTTTTGTAAACAAACAATGGCCATGTTGTAATGTAAAATAATTATTGTCATCTATATTTTGGCTCATTGAATGATGTTGTAGAAATGACACAAACATTATATCCATAAAAGCCAATAATTAGTGGGAGGGGGGCAAAGATCTGTGATGCATGGTCTCAGCATGGCACAGTTTATGAGTATTGTAGGAGGTGATTACCTAAACTAATGTTGGGGTTAGATGAAATCCTAAGAGTTCTCTGACATGCGCAAAAATTGATACAGTAGAACCTCTAAACTGAGAACAATTTGGGACCTAAGGAGGGGGAGATGGGCCATACATTTTCTATTGGAATGCGGGTAGGGGAAGTTCACTATACAGAGGTAATTTACTTAGAGAGTTCACTATCAGAGGTTTCACATGCTCACTTGGTGCTGCTTATAACTGCTGCATGGTAGTCCTCAAATGGTGTATGGGACGATTGCTTGCACATAGTTCCTGATGTTACAAATACTGTTTTTGGCCACTTAGTATACAATATTTATTATTACTATACCAGGGTAACTATACCGGGTATATTATTACACACCAAAATATTCCGTAAATGCATTTACAGTTGAATATTATTTAACAGTGAACTCTGTAACGAGCAACACCATGCAATGGATATATTACACCAGTGTATGTAAAAGTCATACACATTTGTTATACACATAGTATATTCCAGTGACTTTTATCTTACTTACGTCACCAGTGTGTATATTTTGTAAGACTGTATTACTGGAGTACTGTGCATTACCTTACACCAGGTATATACCATACTATGTGTACTAGGCATGTTGCTGGAGTATACCCTATGTATTCTTGATGATGTCTTACCACAGCATGCAGTGTATAGATACTATGTATACTACAGTGAAACCTCTCTACAAAGGCCATGCTTGGGGTCAAGTCTTTTGACCCTTGTAGAGAGTTTTGGCTGCTTTCAGAGTTTATTTTTTATTGTAGTAGATCACTGTGGTCCATTTACGCTGGCTGTTGTTAAGAGTCGAGTTGTTCTTCAGAGTCCCTTTGTAGAGAGGTTCCACTGTATATGTATTCCAAATGTTTTCTTAATAACATGATATATAGAATTCTTTGACAGTAATACTGATCACTTTTAGCTAGCTATGTGGTAAAAAAATTAATAATAATAAAAAGTCTAAAAAAGTTTTGAAGAGTTTGATGAAGCCACTATCCAGGGCCACGCTTGATGTGCTGTCTGTCACCATCCCGAGCTACTTTGGTTTCTGTCATAGCTGCAGTCCTCATCAAAGCACCACTTACTTCTCACCTTCTGCCCATAATGAGCCAATCGGTTTCTGAGGATAATAAAAAAAAATTAAAAAAATTGGCTGTAAACAATACCACACTTGCATGAAGTATATTTGGCGAATAACATGAGATAACTTTGTAAAAAAAAGTGCCAATCCACGAACAAAGTAACTCAACTATCACAATCACTCCCCCACACACAACTTCAATTCTGACAAATCATACGGGTCTAATCACCACGAGATAAGGAAAAGATGAGAGCACAAAAATTTGCAAAAACAATAGGAGAATTGAGTAATTTAAATGCTACTAAATGTCATTTGATGCAATACAAAAGAGCGAAAGACAAAGGGGAAAAAAAAAGAAAGAAAAAAAAAAAAAAAAAAAAAGGAAAAAGAAAAGAAAAAATAAAAGAACATGAACACAAAGCAAATAAACACAAAATTTATTAATCAGAAGTAAGCTGATCTTTTATCAAAGTGAATTTTTTTTTATGAAGAATAGCACACATGCAACAATATAAACTTGAAGTGACAAAGTGCATTACACACAACAAATAAACAGTAACAGCAACAAACAAACAAATAAATGTTATATAGAGCAAGTCGCCTGTAACTCTTGTAGACCATTCCGGTTCTATTATCAACCGGCATAGTTTCTGGACACCACGGAAAATTAAATTTATCAATTGGCATAGCGTACAGACATTCACAAAAACACCCAAATAGTAATACTAAGTTATGTAATACTTGCTATTTTTTTGTTCGTCTTTTGCTAGGAAGGAGTGGCCACACTGTGCTTGTGACTTGTGGGGACAACACACTGCCAGGAAGTTTTTTTGGATGATTAAGGTCAAGAGCATATTAGCCCGCACGATTACGATGATATTTCCATATTATAAATTATTTACTTTTTCAAAGAGTTGCACCACTCAAATGAATGTTAATACTCCACAGCTTATTTTGATGGAACTTTGTCATAGGAAGGAAGAATAGTATGTGTGTGTGTGTGATATGTGTGATGTGTGTATGATGTGCGTGTGTGGTGCGTGCGTGTGATGTGTATGATGAGTCTGTGTGGTGTGTGTGTGTGTGATGTGTGTGTGTGTGATGTGTGTGTGTGATGTGTGTATATGTGTGTGTGTGATGTGTGTGTTTGTGTGTGTGGTCAATAATTGGCAAGGAACATATGCCATCGGACGTGTCGAGCTCCACTACAAAACAATTTCAATACACAACACAGACAACAAAGATATTTGTAATACAAACAACAAATTATTCATGATCCTATATAATTGCAACTTTATGATGTATTGTATGCGGTTTCATACAGGATTTTTGTTTGGGAAGGGGGTGGGGCTCCGAGTGTACTTCGCCAGGTTCGGCATCTTCTCCTTCATCACTGGAAGACTCTGCTCCTGTTGCCTCATCTGCGTCCTCTTCACAATCGGGTTGGTAACTGCATACACATCTGGTCCTAGTAGTACATTCTGGTAAAAAAAAATTAAATTTTTTTGAAAATTTGAAATTGTTCAACAAACCACAACCCACTTTCAAACCTCAAAACTCAATGAAATATATATATTATATATATATATAGCTAAACAGCTTTCTCTATCTCAATATAGCTATAAATAAATTGTCAGTATCAGAGTTGATGGGTCTGGTCCACCAACCCTGATACAGGGCCTCCTATAGCCCTAGATGTCGTCTCCCTCCTCTCCGCTTGATCCTGAGTCGCTAGAGTCAGCATCAAGCAAGTTAAAACTTCCACAGCAACTGTAACTGGTAGACGCCATCTTTCCAAACTGACTTCGAAAAAAAATTTTTTTTTGCATAGTTACCTGGATCACACGACACGCTCACTTTTTTCCTATGATGTAATAAGCATTACCTAAGACTGTACGTAACGGGGAGGCCCCCAGTTGAAGTGGCGATTTTATAAAAAAAAAAGAAGACAGTAAGTCAAACCGCAAAGTCTTGGTGGGCAAAGAAGCGGTTGTTTCAATGTGTTATGGAGGGCTACTGGGCTCAAGCAATTTTTCGCTGCTTCTACAAAACTGGATCCATAAATGAAGCTGCTGTGAAGAAGGTAACTTTTAAAAAAATTCGACGGAAAACCGATGTTTTTTTTTTTGCCGAGGAAGAAATAAACGCAACTGCTGTGAGGTACTGTCGAAGCAGTCCTGGCTGAAAGCTATTTTAAATGCTTTTCCAATGCATTGGGCACCTGTGTATGCAATCTGAAGGGTCTAGCTATAAAGTAACTATTTTTTTAAATTCGGAGAAGCCAACCGGTCTTCACCCGCTTTTAAGCGGGATCCGGAATGAAAGGGTTAAAAAAAAAGAAAAAAAAAACACCTTCAGTCAGATAAGTTGACTCTAGTAGTAACTAGACTTCTGAGAGACATTCAATGAAACAGTGTGCTGTGTATTAATCATTGAAACCAACAATGAATCTAAATTCTTATCACAATGTTTCAACTTCATGCCGCCACAAGGATAGATAATTTTTACTTTTTATTATTTTGGTATAATTTATTTGTGCTATTCTTGCAGCACACACGCGCACACACACATATACACACACACACACAAGTTTACTGGATATACCAACACAAGATATATATAGTATTTTCTTCATGACTTGACTATTGGACAAAAAATTTTCAAGTGGGTAATCAAATAAATTTCCTAGGATAACAAGATTGGTAAACCAATGGATTATGTATAAGCTAAGCCGTGTTTCCAAAACCTATACTCTGCTTTATTGAAGCAAGTTAAAAATTTGTCGATCGTTTTTGCACTATCCCCGTAGCGTTTAATGGTCAATACAAGGCCTTAGCTTGCTGATATATAGCTATGGGAGAGTTTCTAGATAGAAAATATCTGTGAATTGACGGAAAAGCTTAACCTTTTTTTTTTTTTTTAAACCGTTATAGTAAACGGTGTCGGCCGTTTAGTCCAAACGGTACGGAACGCAACGATAAATACTACGGTAAAAAAAATACCATTTTACAGCCTTACTACGGAACAGAATGTGAAACATTTTTGTCTCCTACTGTATACTCAACATGATCACTACAACACTTGTCAGTTTACTCTATACCTCCCAGTACATGGTACACTTCTTATAGTCAGTACTACAGAGGGACCCTCACTGCTACAAATTGTAATGTTGGACCATTTTTCCTGTCAAAACCTGCTATCTAGGTCGACAACTAGCCAACACAAAAAAGCGAGGGTCAAAGTACAACATGACATATATGTCTACACGCAAACTAGTATGAGCTACAGGCCTTGGCATAACTTCAATATGGTTGTTGAAAATGAAATGTGTTTACACATTCATTGACGACGAAAAAAATATAGTGCTGCTGGGTCTGTATGCTTTTATAAACTAGTGATGTGCCTGAGCACAAATGGCGAGCGAGCCTAAAGTTATACTATTGTTAAACGATTGATTTACATTCATGCTATTAAAAAAAAATCGAGATTTTGAAATAATGTATATAAGGTAAGGGGGATTCAAAGCCATAGTAACCACACCCTACAACAGTTTGAATTGAAAAAAAAAAAAAAAAAGCATGAAAAAAACAACAACCAAAAAACAAGTCACATTATTTAATTCACACTTAACTGAACATACCTGTGCAAGGCTTACCTTCGTGGTTAGTCTAGTGGACAATAAATTGTCAAGTAAAGTAGTTCATAGGGGCTTATAAATGTCAAATCGCTATTCACTTACCACCGCCACTAACTCGAATAGAAATGGAACTCCCGAAAGTTTTTGAGTTCTAACTGTACCCGCAAAATAATTCAAAGCAGTAAACAATTCAAATTTAGGATGATAAGAGTAATGATCGATAAACCAGAGGAATCTGTTTAGTGAAGTTTGGGACGGGGTCAAACGCCGAGTTAACACAAAAATACGAGAGGGCCAAAGTACTAAATGACATACATACATCCAAACCTAAACAAACAAACATCCCCGATTTTCAATTGCGTTACTCCTGTAAGTGTCTCGCTCGCCAATAAAACAAGAAGTTCAGGCATTTAGGTCTGCTCCAATTAGCTTGGACCCACCACTCACTGCTCGGCAGATCCATTTCTTTATTTTATTAAGACAATTTACCAACTTATGTAATTAGTGGCGTGGGCAAAAATAGGGGGTTGAATGTTTCATATTAATGAGTAAAAAATAAATAAATAAGCAAGAGCTAATTTTCGCTTTCTAACAGCCAATATCTAACTGGGTCAAGTTTCAATTAATATAATATTGGCTATTTGAACGAGAACATTTTCTATTATTATCTTTAAGCTGAGAATGACTGAATCATTCAAAAAAACCTTAGATTATACTATTAAATATCAATTCATCTAACCATCTGATTTTGCCTATTCCTCTATTCCTGTTGAAAATTCTGCCTAGACGTCAAAGGTATCTTGAAAAGTCTTCACTGATTCAGTGTTTCTGGTATGCTTTATCTTCTACTATTTCTCCTTCACACAATTCTAAACCAAATAAATAAAATAGCCATTCTATACTAAGCCATATCTTCATAACTTACTACTACTTGTTGCACAGTTAAGCCAGTATCATCAGCAGCTTCTTCCAACATAGCTATGCTGACATGCCTATGCTTCACTGAAACACCAACTCCAATAGAGTATTTAAATGGGAAGTCTGAGCAACACTAAACGCTTTCCCTAACCTTTCCAGCGACGTCTGAAGCGCGACCGCAGCTATAACAGCTCAAAACCCAGTGAGCAAAATGGAGCTCACTGCGTGGGTAGAAAGGACTAGGTCGGAGAGAGGTGTGGCTTGGCACTTTTAATTTTGGGGGGTGACGACCAGTGTACGCGCATGAGCCAGGAAAGATTCCAGTTTCACCCGATACTTCCCATCCAAGGTTTCCAGGAATCTTCGTTACGTTCAATCGCAAAATATTCCGACGGGGCTTGTTTGTACGAGTGCTTGAAAGTATAAATGTAGTCTCGCGTAGCCAGACCCTTTACCCAATCACGTACGACGAGGGAAAGGGTCGGTTAACTGACCGTGTACGAGTTGTGTTTGCTCTGTCAGCATAAGGGGTGGTTAAACAGACCCTTTCCCCCGCGTAGCGTGATTGGGTAAAGGGTCTGGCTACGCGAGACTACTATAAATGTGCTATAAATTTGTGTAATAAGAGAGAAATTATTTAGTCCTGCTGATATTCTAAGGTCTTTGATTTAGCTGACCTTAGAATTAACTTATTTACTACCTTTACATTACTTCAGTTTGTACTTCTTTCTCATTTTTATAGCTTTTTTTCTGTTTTTACAGAGAGGCACAAATTTAAGGCCATGGATAAATTAGAGCCAACAAAAACAGTTATATCATAAAGCAACTTTCAAATTTAGAATAGCTAGAGCTACCTTATCATGTGCATTAAATCCATTTGAATAAGTACTGGGAATTTATTGAAATGAATATTGCCTTACGCAACAATTATTCCTGACCTATACAAGTATAATTATCTATGAAGTGGCAGTGAACATAACAATTACATTAAGAATGGAACACAACAGAAACATAAAATGATGGCTAATAAAATAAAATGGTTGACAGCATGTAAGGCTGATGCCGCTGAAGTTCCTTGACTAATTATCGTGGTTGCAACAAGTGGGTCAGAAATCACAACAGACGTAGTTCCTTCCATGATAGTATTAGATGTAGTAGCAATAGTAGTACTAAGAGGAGCACCAGTAAATGCTAGTACATTTCTGCTATTGATATCAGCAGCTACTTGAAACACAGGTCCCACACTCACAAAGTCAACCAATATTACATTGACGGTTCTGTTCTGTGCCATTCTGCCCTCAAAGCAGGATGCCGTTTCATTGGACAAGATGGCGTTGCACCTCACCTGGGCATCAATCAAGCAGAGTCCAAAATTAAATGCTGCCACAATCAAAGTCTCCGGTGTTCCGCTGCATGTCAGATCATTTAAGTGTAAACATTCAACATTTGAATCTGGATTTACGTCATCAAATGGATTTTCTGTAAGAAAAGGAGCTCCATGTAGCCAAGGTTTCGGACCCTGTGTCGATATTTGTGAGTCAAAGTACACAAATATTCTCTGATTGTCAGTAATGGCAGTTTCTAGAGTCGGCCATGTGTTGCCATTGCTCGAGTAAAAAGTGTTCAATTCTGTCGAGGCATTGACATTTCCCGCCCCCCATTTGCCATCCAAGAGACTTGCTATCATAGGCCCAACTACTGATAAATTACTGGATGGAATATATCGTGTGAAGTGAAGGGCAATGACCTCGTTACGGTTCCTGCGTAGCCAATCATCAGTCTGCTGCAAAATGTCTACAAGGCTCCCACCATAATCAAATCTACTCAGTACTTGATTTTCTCCTCCTCTACAGGACACTAATCGACTCGTGCTCAAGTCTCCTAGAAACGTATCATTACAGCTGTCGCCAAGGATGCAGATGTCCAGATTTAAGAACCTCACGCCCAAGTCCAGCTGTTGGGTTATAGATAAATTCTGATTGTCATAAATGCAATAGCGATCCAGAGTCCCGTCACATTGTCTTACTGGCCCATTGAATCCAGCTCCTGAGCCGTGGGATCCAACTAGAGTAATCTGATTGAACGTGAGGGAACAGTAGTCAGGATGACCATTGCAATTTAAACCTACGAGAGGATAATATTTAAGAATTAATTGTGTTTCAATAGAAATGAAAGCTAATTTATGTGGTTCAGTCTGTACAAGTTGTATTACTGGCTATTATTCAATGCATTAATGTTATGATCAGCTACAATAATGAATTCTATATGGAACTTTATTGTCAGCTAGATCAACACCATGATTTTTTTCAGATAGAATATACATATTAAATATAATTAAAGAACATGTATTCAGTTGATTGAAATAGTTGAAGTTTTGACACAAAATACATGCATACAATAAAGATAGAATGTCATAAAAGGCAGTTAATCAGCTTATTTCTTCTAAAATTGTCTTAGTACATACCCATGATATGCAAGAGTATTGAAATAATCAATGCATGCTTTAACACTGTTGCAACTACTATTATAGAAATATGTCAATTAGTATAATTATTTTGAATAATTATAATAAAATTCACATGTTAAAATTTCGAATAGTTACAATATTGAAATTATTCTGGAATAAGAATTCAAGTAAACTTGAATAGGAATATTACTCCTTATTAAGTATATTTACAACAAAGATTGAATTTGAGTAATTTGAAATCAAACAAAGAAGGACCTACATGGATATAAGTTTCAATTTATTGTACTCTACATGTGACTCCATTCCACTACTAGCTGAATTTGGTTATTTCTGGAATGCTTATTATGAAAACAAATACACCTGATCATTGAACAGAAGCATCAAATATCAAGGAATCGCCCACAAAGCCAATGAGCCTGTTCTAGAACTTTGGGCCATGATTTGTGTCATTACCTACGTTCATTCAGCTGTAAACCATAACAATGGTAACTTCAATTACCCATGCAGCAATACCGGAGTGTATATTAAATTAGGCCTCAACTACAACAACAATACCAGAGATTGCGATGTAGTGCCTCATGACTGGGACTCTTGTACTAAGAAAATGTACATACATATAACTCCTATGTAATATAGTTTAATATGCATGAGCTATATTATATACCAGTAGCTATAGGAGATACAAATTATCAGCTAACAAATTCACAATATTGTCTCTAATGGCTGTTCTAGTAAGACAGACCTTAGTGTAAGTTATGGCTGGTTTATTGGTTCAAATGCACAAGAAAATCATGCGAGAAGGTTCCCAGAGTATCTGAACATCATGTTCATGCAAATTATACTAAAAAGTATAAGGAACATTTGGCAGCCAGCGAGTCTGGACATTACATAGGCTTATTAAGTTAAAAACATTTGAACAACCATAAAAGTATCAAAATGTTAAGTCGATCTGTAACAAACGTCTCTTTTTTCCCCTACTCTATGAATAAATGGAATTTTGTTTTTCACGCATATGTTTTAAGTTGTAAACATCAGAATAATTAATTACAGCACATTGTGGATATTGCAAAGGAACTATTCCGCCATGTTAAGCACTCAATAGACCATGTGAGATGAGCAGACATACCAACCTTAAGCTTCTTTGACTCCTTGGGGGGCCTAGACTGGAACTAAGCAATAAAGACAAACTGGTCATGGCTGACTAGTTTGTGTCAGTCAGTACAAGGAGTCGCCCAGAGTTGTGATAACTAGCTAACCCAAGACAGACATGCGTACTCTCTATTTGGTAATTATTGATATTATCATGTCTTTCCCTCTGGTCTCACGAGGTTACAGTAATGATGAAAGGTCTCCTGGGACCCAGTGTCATATAACATTCTAGAACTCTGAGGATTGTTGTAGTAACTTTAGGATATTTTCAACTATGGAGGACACACATGATTCTAGAGTACCACCACTTCCAATCTTGATGGCATTGAAACAACAGCAGGTAGGGTATGCTAGGGTATTTCAATGGGATGCACCTAGTCCACATATTTGCTAGAGTATTAATTGTTATTTAATTTTTTACATGAATTACACTAGACTTAAAAAATATTAATGCCTGTTGCAAAAAAAATCTCATTGAGTAAACTAGTTGCCCAGCAGTGTATGAAAAAACAACAACGTTGCATTGTGATTTCTGATCAAAATACTTAATTAACAAATGGAATTGGCAAAAAAAGAAAAGGCCCACGTTTTATTTATCTGCTCTTACATCATCTTTTGTGAACTCATGAAGGTTTTGGTTATAGATTTATATACTGTGATGGTTTGTGCATTGTTTCACTCATACTAATAATAATAATAATAATTATTATTATTATTATAAAGGAGCATCTACGGTAACCCTCAGCGTTACTATACACTAGTACTTAAAATGTCCAGCGCAAAATTTTGATATTTGTTTCAATCTTCTGGAGGCCACCATCTTTGAGATCCGCTTTTTGTTGTGTGACAGAACAACTGACTGACTGACAGACAAACTGAGTACCTCTCGCACATATGCGCAGAGGATAACAATAATAAAATACTATTTAGGTTGGCTGAAAATGATTACAATTGCATTCTCTAAATCTAAAACCAATAATTTTTAAAATTTGTCCTGGCTTTAATTAAAAAAAATTGATAATACAACATCCAATGTGCTCAATATTCAGCCTCCTGCACTACTCTGACGGTAGTAAAGTGGTAAAGTATAGAAGTATACTAATGAATTATGTTAGACTAGAAAAGGTCACAGAAGGACAAGTATAAGAATACAAGATACTACAATGACTTGCATGGATACTGAAGTGGTCTCATTTTCAACTCACAATAAGCATATATAATTTAATTGCCTTACTTATCTCCATTGCAGTGCTGATTATGTAATACACACATTTGGTAATATAATTATATTCATGGAGCTATTATCTTATGAATTTAATCAACATTTTTTGTAAGTTTGTAAGTTTGGAATGCAGGATTAACCCACATTTATTACCAATTCAATGTTTAACTCAGTGAATGCTGGGCAAGCACAAAACCATATTCTTATCTATCTAGCCAGATTAAGTTTTATAAACCAACTGGCATGTATTTTGTCATATGCATTACTATGATTACATAGAGTCAAAGACACAAGCTGCTCTACTCATAATATCAATAATTTCTGGTATGAGGCATGTGTACTGTTATCATCATTCCTACATATTTCAATATGTAACTTTCTTTTGATATTATTCTTTTTTCTTTTTCTTTTTTCTGTTTATTATGCTTGCAAACTACTGGTACATGTATTCATACTACTATAAACCACTAAATGATTAATTCTGACAGCTGGGGACAGACTGGCTGATAGCAAACTAAGTGAGTACTACAACCTGCTCAGTGTGCATCCTGCAGAGTTCATTAACCCAGTAATAAAAAAAATTGCAATATACATAT
>WLWD01004321.1_pt1 | contig 14283 bp, 12 predicted proteins | sample 6712731 | NCBI WGS metagenome assembly WLWD01 (sample SAMN12718690, study PRJNA576275) | sponge metagenome | isolation source: marine sponge | host: Mycale hentscheli | place: New Zealand: South Island, Marlborough, Capsize Point | collected 2014-11-01
ACCTGTAAGACACACACACTAGACCTGTAAGACACACACTAGACCTGTAAGACACACACACTAGACCTGTAAGACACTAGACCTGTAAGACACACACACTAGACCTGTAAGACACACACACTAGACCTGTAAGACACACACTAGACCTGTAAGACACACACTAGACCTGTAAGACACACACACTAGACCTGTAAGACACACACACTAGACCTGTAAGACACACACACTAGACCTGTAAGACACACACACTAGACCTGTAAGACACACACTAGACCTGTAAGACACACACACTAGACCTGTAAGACACACACACTAGACCTGTAAGACACACACTAGACCTGTAAGACACACACACTAGACCTGTAAGACACACACACTAGACCTGTAAGACACACACACTAGACCTGTAAGACACACACACTAGACCTGTAAGACACACACTAGACCTGTAAGACACACACACTAGACCTGTAAGACACACACTAGACCTGTAAGACACACACTAGACCTGTAAGACACACACACTAGACCTGTAAGACACACACACTAGACCTGTAAGACACACACACTAGACCTGTAAGACACACACACTAGACCTGTAAGACACACACACTAGACCTGTAAGACACACACACTAGACCTGTAAGACACACACACTAGACCTGTAAGACACACACACTAGACCTGTAAGACACACACACTAGACCTGTAAGACACACACTAGACCTGTAAGACACACACACTAGACCTGTAAGACACACACACTAGACCTGTAAGACACACACACTAGACCTGTAAGACACACACTAGACCTGTAAGACACACACACTAGACCTGTAAGACACACACTAGACCTGTAAGACACACACTAGACCTGTAAGACACACACACTAGACCTGTAAGACACACACACTAGACCTGTAAGACACACACACTAGACCTGTAAGACACACACACTAGACCTGTAAGACACACACACTAGACCTGTAAGACACACACTAGACCTGTAAGACACACACACTAAGACCTGTAAGACACACACACTAGACCTGTAAGACACACACACTAGACCTGTAAGACACACACTAGACCTGTAAGACACACACTAGACCTGTAAGACACACACACTAGACCTGTAAGACACACACAGACCTAAGACACACACTGTAAGACACACACACTAGACCTGTAAGACACACACTAGACCTGTAAGACACACACACTAGACCTGTAAGACACACACTAGACCTGTAAGACACACACACTAGACCTGTAAGACACACACACTAGACCTGTAAGACACACACACTAGACCTGTAAGACACACACACTAGACCTGTAAGACACACACACTAGACCTGTAAGACACACACACTAGACCTGTAAGACACACACACTAGACCTGTAAGACACACACACTAGACCTGTAAGACACACACTAGACCTGTAAGACACACACTAGACCTGTAAGACACACACACTAAGACACACACTAGACCTGTAAGACACACACACTAGACCTGTAAGACACACACTAGACCTGTAAGACACACACACTAGACCTGTAAGACACACACTAGACCTGTAAGACACACACACTAGACCTGTAAGACACACACTAGACCTGTAAGACACACACTAGACCTGTAAGACACACACACTAGACCTGTAAGACACACACTAGACCTGTAAGACACACACACTAGACCTGTAAGACACACACACTAGACCTGTAAGACACACACTAGACCTGTAAGACACACACACTAGACCTGTAAGACACACACACTAGACCTGTAAGACACACACACTAGACCTGTAAGACACACACTAGACCTGTAAGACACACACTAGACCTGTAAGACACACTAGACCTGTAAGACACACACTAGACCTGTAAGACACACACTAGACCTGTAAGACACACACTAGACCTGTAAGACACACACACTAGACCTGTAAGACACACACTAGACCTGTAAGAGGAGGAGGTGTCAAGGGGAGACATTTTGCAGCCACAAAACTATATCATTTATTGTTTATTACCATCATCATCATCACCACCATCATTATTACCATCATCATCATCATAATCATCATCATCATCATCATCATAAGAGAATCACTAGAACAAGATGGAGTTGTACCTCATGCACTTCCCCCAGTTGTGGTGACTTACCTCTGAATGGTTTGAGTGGCCACCAAAAAGGACATAAGCTCGCCTGGAGTGATGTGATTGGTCGCCAGTAGCACACCCCCGTGTCCCACCACTACCAGCACTAACCCGTTGATGGCCATGTGGGACAGAGCCTGGAACACAGCCACGCCCACTCCTAGACGAGTCGCGAAATATTGGCTTTTCCTTAGCTCAGACTCATACCACCTGCCACATACACATCAGGTCAATTACAACCGGAAGTGTGCACACGGTTTCGTCAGTTTTTAACCCAACAGAGATGGGTGAGATGTATGGGGGGGAAGGTGGGAGGGGCAGGGGCGGGGCAGGGGGATGTCGGTGAATGTGCATAAAGGGGCAAGTAGCTCTAAAGCTCCTCCCCCCTCTTTCTCCCCTCCCCTGAAATAAAACCTGGTACCAGGGCTGTATACAGGAAACACATCTAGGATGTGGCATAACAATACTTCCTTAGATTGAGGAGGGCTAATACAGACACACTCTGTTGTGTATCCAGACACTTTCGCGCTTTAAAAACTGCAAAAACTATACAATACATATTATAGTGATTTCATGTTGCAGAGTCAAAATTGAAGGATTTCTAGGTGGGTGGGAGGGAGGGAGGGACGAAAGCTTTTCAGCAGAAGAACAACGCCCCTCCCCCCTCCCCCTATACGCACACAGCTCTGGTGTACAGTATATTGAGCGCTGCTATAATATCCCGTGAGGAATGATACTATACAATTGGTAAGAGACAAAGATTAAGATATAAACTAGTGATGTGCTTGAGCACAAATGGCGAGCGAGCCTAAAGACTACACTAGTTTTATATGAATGATTTTGACTTCTAACACTGAAGCTACTGATAAGGTCCAGTTTTTTAATTTCGCATACACGGTAAAGGGATTTCAGTGCCATAGTAACAACTCTCTGCAACTGCTTGAATTGAAGGAAAAAAACAACAACAAAACAATACACGTTATTTTAAAGTTTTCTTTGTGATATTCTTTAGCTAAGTAGTGGTTATAACACACAATGCTTTGACACAACTGGAAATGCACCTACACAGACTTACCTTCGCAGTAGTCTAGTGGACAATGTATTTTCAAGTAAATACTGTTGCGCACGGCTTATAACCATGACAAAGAGCGCATTGACTTACCACCGCCACTAACTCGAATAGAAATGGAAGTCCCCTTAAGTTTTCAAGTTTGAACTGCACCCGCAAAAGAATTCAAAACGGTAAACAATTCAATTTCTAGGGTGATACGGGTACTGATCGATAAACCAGAGGATTCTGTTTAATGCAATTTGGGACGGGGTCGACCACATAACTAACACAAAAACGCGAGGGTCAAAGTACAAAATGACATACATACGTCCATACATATATACAAATAAATAAATAAACATCCCCGATTTTCAATTGTGTTACCCCTGTAAGTGTCTCGCTCGCTACGCTCGCTCGCCAAATAGACTATTGCCATGTGCAGAGTGTGTACTGTAAGCTCTTATATGCTTCAAACCTGAGTAAAAACAAGATAAACCATTTCCCACAACTTTTCCTTTCTTTCTCCTTCCTCCAAGCCTCTCTCACTCACTCTGTCTCTTTGTCCTCCATGGCAAAAGCTCGAACTGTACGGACATTTCCCAACGCTTCATCCGCCACTCCAGTTGCTATGGCAACCTGTTCCTGAGACTGGCGGGACCATCTTCTGAGGACGCTACCCAGGACGGTTCCCACGGCAATCATGGCAGGAAGTGCCACACCCATCACTAGAGTCATCTGAGGAGATATGATGAAGAGTGAGCATGTGCAGCCGAGCACTTGTGTGACGCCGCGTAACCCCTGACCTATCACAAGTTTGAACGAACTTTTGAATTCCTGAACATCGCTTGATAACCTGAAGAATGTGTGTGTGTAAGTGTGTGTATGAGTGTGAATGTGTGTGCGTGTGAGTGTGTATATGTGAGTGTGTGTGTGCAGAGAGGAAGAAAGTGGAGATGAAATTAGACTCCATGAATAGTATATTGAAACATTTTCACATACAATTTAACATTGAACTTTGGACCACAACCATAAGCCCCTGCCTGAGCCTATCTCAGAGTTTGCATTCAACACACGAAATTGAAACTTCAACACATCATCCACCTGCTAACAGTGAGCAGCTGGTATTGTCAGCTCCGCCTCCTCACTAGTCATGGAATAATCAGACACTAAATATCCGCCTCCTCACTAGTCATGGTCTGTAGAAAAGGATGAACGCAGCAGTTTAATGGGTGACCACACCTACTTGATTAAGTACGTAGGAGATACATATGTTGCCAATGTTCCCAGACATTATTTTTATTGTACCAGCTGATGTGAAGGGAATGACACCTTACCTACTGACCAGTTCCCCAGTTTTGTGTTCATCAAAGAAAGCCATATCTTGCTGCAGAAGTGAGTTGAAGAGAGAGAGGCGGAGTCTCACACTGAGCCGCTCCCCGGCGATGGAGAGAGCTGTGATATACACCAGAGTGGACGCAGCCTGTACAAAGGAGATCGTAGGGTCATGAATATAATTATAGTCCAATCCGAACGAACTAGACACAATTAGTACTTTAACCCTTTCAACGCCGACTTTCTTCAACACTTCGGGTGTCTTTTAGAATTTGAATTTTGAATTTCTACTGCAAAGCAACCACAAAAATCCACAAACAAACAGCCAGGCATATAAAGTAGGTAGCTATAGCCTTATAACAAGCAAAAAGCCTGAAAATTAACCGGAACCAGTCCATCTTACAGTAAATTTCGAGGTGACTCCGAGGAACTAGTCCAATCGATTGCTCTTGATGTCCGGTAGGAAAAACTTTATCTGTATTCTTCCAAAATGCTGAGGGACTCTCTATAGGCTTCATACTTTCTATTCTGAGTGTTGGAAGTCCGTAGGCAACAAAAAATTGGACGCTCGGTGTCCTGAAAATTCTTGGTCAAATTTTTTTCTTGATCTCCGTTTTCAGACAATTAAAAAACAACAACTTATCCAGCCCATACGGGTTCAGTATTTTTAAAAAAGGAAGTACAATGCCAACTTTATGTATAAAAAAGAAATGACAGTTATCTAAATAGATTTTTTTTAATTAGAAGAACGCAAACTTGTACTCGCCTGGATATACGCAGTTACGGCATTGAAAGGGTTAAAATCATTTGGCCACACCTCTCCAATCATACTTCCACCATTGTTCAGTCACCTCACCTGCAAGGAGTAGAGGATGATGAGTTTGGAGGCATTGGGAGCCAGGTCTGCCAAGTAATCCCACACTTCTCTGCCTACTTGCAGACTAGCCACAGAGTTAATCATCTTCCCCAGCTCCAGTGGAATAGCCACGTTAAGAAAGGCAGCCACTACCGCACTCTGATACACAGGAAAAGAGATGAGACAGAGACGAAATAGGGAGGGATGCAATGCGTGTAATAATATTCACCTGTTAGATGTATTCTCTCTCTTTCACAGGCTTTTTTTTTTTAACAATACAGAATTAAAAATATTTGGTCGCTACTGGGAATCGAACCCAGGACCAAATATTATAAATTCTCTGTATTGTACAAAAAAAAACTGTGAAAGAGAGAGAATACATCTAATGAAAAAAAAAGGCTGAGAAAGAAATTATGAAGTGATAAATATTTACCATATTATAATCATATATTGGCTAGTGCATTAAAATAATAGTGATTGCATGCACACACATCCAAATAAACTCTCTCTTTCAATCTCAGAATAAGAAGTTCCCAGTACAATGATAGGATAACAAGGTCAGTAATGCACAGGAGCAAGCACAGCTCTGCTAGTGCCTGGTGCTTTATGTTAGGCTATCAAAAAAGTCATTTCCCAGTAACTTCGTAGATTTTAATATCTTTTCTTGCACAAAAAAGAGGAAGAAAGAAAAAAAGAAGTAAACTTGAGGGACAGGTTTCTGCATATACAGAATGTATGAAACATTTAAATTTGCTACAGCAAGAATCTATACTGGTCTGGTAAGGGGACACACATGCATAAAGGGACAAAATCCAGTGGTAAAGGGTCATTAAAAGTGTGGAACTATAATGGTCTAGCCCGTTTACTGTAAATAATATGCAGTGATAGACTGAAGTTTGTTAGAACTTACTCCAACAGCTACTAGCAAGAAAAACCAATCTGGCCAGATAAACTTGGCAAACAAAGCCCAATCAAAAGCCTGGTTCCCGTCCGAGGAAACTCGGTTCCCGGTCGCAATCTGTTCATTTCCAGTATTTGTATTCCCGCGCTCCTTGCAAGCTGCAGCATTACGCCGCACAAACGCGTAATAGGCAAGGAATCCACCAGACAAACCACTTGTGCCGAGCAGCCATTCCCCTCGGCTTCTGCGCAATTTTTGGAAACCCCTGGCCACCTGTGACAGTAGCCTGGTCTTCAAGACTGGGTTACTCAGTACTCCTCGGGCATGTCGATTAACCCTGCAGACATTTGCGAGCAATAGATGCGACCTTGCCCACATGTTTGCTGAATCAGCAATTTTACACCCACTTGGTCACGTGGCGCTACTTTCAGAATGAAAGTTCAAAGTCCACCTACCCCTGCTCTCGCGGTGCCCTGCCCACCCACTATTGAGAAGAACCAGGGGCCATGGCTGACTTATTTGATAGATTTCAGAGTGACTACGGTCAACCAGGTGGGGGACAGGACTGGAGACAACCTAGGCAGCATGCTATTGCTAATCCTTTCGAAGAATTGGAGTTTACAGCTGCTCAGTCGGTAAGTCCGCTTCTTGAGCAGCTTTTAACTCGTGAAGCAAATTATTGGCTCTTTGTAAGGCCTCTGTGGTTGGTATTGGTAAAATGGATCAAGAAACTTATCTTTTCAGTAGAGACAGAAGTGTGTTAAACTTCTCTGAAGGGGGATTGGGGTTGGGTAGTAGGTAAGGGGTGAATGCATTTTATCTGAAATTTCTGTAGAACAATTTTACGTCTTATAGGAGAAACCTTTACTGAAATTAGCTGATGAAGCTCCAGTACAGTATGTTGTTTTGCTGTCAGCAATTGTATAATGGAGTGACATTTCATACACCTTTATTTCTTAAGGTTTACATACTTTGAAAGTATGCAAATTTAGCTTGTCAATATGTCATTGGTAAGCTGAAAGCCATTCCAGAACTAATAGCTGAAGGGTGATGCCTTGTACATGCTTACCACAGAGTGAATGGTGTGCTGTTATAAAACAAGCAGACTGCCCTTTCCCTTGTAGAGGGGATTAGAGTCATGCCAGGCATGAATGAAGTTACCTCTTCCTAATCATGCTCCTACAATTATACACTTTACTTGCTGGTTAGTGTGGTTCCCATGAAATTCATGTATGTATGTGTGTGCCTTTGAGTACGTGTGTATGCATTGTTGTGTATGTTGGTGTGTGCATATTTTGTGCGTGTATGGTGTGTGTGTGTGTGTATAGCGTCGAATCCAGCAGATGAAGGAGCCGGAGTATCCCATCTTCAAGCGCCAGGATGCGGACCTGCCCGGCCAGGCATCTGGGATCACTAACCTGTGCGTGAGCAGTGGCTGGGTCACTCTGGTCATGGTCGGGAACCTCATCTACCGATACAACATCGCCAACCCCGGCAACGTGGAACGTAAGCCCACCAACCAATGAGTTAATGTAGTTTTGTAGGGTGTGGCTTAGGTGTAGAGAAAGTGTTTTTGGGCTTGGGCTAGGGCTAGGGCTTCTTGGAGCATGTGTCATAAACATTTGACTGGGCAGAAGATGTGACTGGGTGTTGTAAGTGGGACATAAACTTATGTTGATGATAGTTTGACAGGACATGCTCAGAAAGAGTTGCACATGTGTGCGTTTTATGGTGACTTTGACGGGGGAATGGGAATGGAATGTCCATTCTATGGTTATGCCACACTGTTGATTCCATGCCACACTGTGTTGATTCCATGCCACACTGTGTTGATTCCATTGGAATTAATAATTACATCTACAAGTGAAGTAAGAATATTAAGATTGAGTTAGAGCAATATTTGAGATAGAGCAGGATTGGAGATAGAGCAGGGTTGGAGATAGAGCAGGATTGGAGATAGAGCAGGATTGGAGATAGAGCAGGATTGGAGATAGAGCAGGGTTGGAGATAGAGCAGGATTGGAGATAGAGCAGGGTTGGAGATAGAGCAGGATTGGAGATAGAGCAGGGTTGGAGATAGAGCAGGATTGGAGATAGAGCAGGGTTGGAGATAGAGCAGGATTGGAGATAGAGCAGGATTGAAGTTAAGAGTAGAATTGGAGTCATGTTATTGTGAAGACATAATCTTTCTTTGATGTTATTCGTTTCATGTAGACTATGAGATCAAGAGTGACACGGACAGAGTTCGGAAGGTGTTCCAGGATTCCACTGGCTCTCACTTGCTAGTCTGCATGAAGTCCAAGGATTGCTACTACATCGGACAGGCCAGCCGACGCCATCAGGCACGCCTTTTGCCCAAGATCAAAGGTCAGGTGATCGAGTCTGTGGCGTGGAACAAGATGGAGATGAAGGAGCCCGGTGGAGGCACGGGAGCCATCTTGCTGGGGACAGCTAGTGGTAAGGGATGAGAATAGCGATCAAATATTTGGTGAGGTGTGGGGTGTGTGGAATCAAAAAGTGGTAAAGAATATGAGTAGAATTGTAGTTTTTGTAGTTTACTGTCAATTATCTTACTGGGAAGTACACATTTCATATTTTATTTTTTTCTACACGTGTTCATGTCTGTCTACTCTTCCTTTAAGGTTTTATTTATGAGACAGACATTTTGTTTGAAGACAGCATCCTCAAACAGAAGAAGGGCTACTTTACTGAGGTATGTGAGAAACCTCATTTCTACCTCTCTCACTCTATATATATATATCTATGACTGAGTATATACTAAGTAATTGAATGTGGTATACTTTTTAGAAATCCTTTAAAGTGTGAATTTTATGTTGGCAGTTATACATACAGTAGGAGACCAAAATTTTTTTCAAATTCCGTTCCGTAGTATGGCCGTAAAATGGTAGTTTTTTTACCGTTGTTTTTATCGTTGCGTTCCGTACCATTTTGACTAAACGGCAAAAAAAACGGTGAAGCATTTCCGTCAATTCAGATATTTTCTAGCTAGAAACTCTTCAATAGCTATATCAGCAGGCTAAGGCCTTATATCGACCATTAAACGCTACGGGGATAGCGTAAAAAAGCTTGTACCAAATTTTAACTTGCTTCAATAAAGCTGCAGATCAAAGTTCCTATGGGCACAGAGCTATAACGAGGTCCGCACTTCGTAGATAAGCCCGAGAAGGCCCTAACATCGAGAAAACATCGATACTGTGCGGTGGTCAAACTAACAATTTCCGCGAGACAACTTCGGATAGGACGGCTTAACCCGAAAAGCTCCGCCTCTGGAGCCTGTAAACAAAGAATCGGAACATTTTATTGGATAAACGATTTTTTCTATTTCTTTGAGTGAGACATACGGTGAATGAGAAAGATTAAAACGGTAACACGGTCAAATGGAACGGCCGTTTTTTAACAAACGGCGTACCATTTCCCCCCCCCCCCCCCGTTTTTTAATCGTGCGACGGCCGTTCTACGGAACGGAATTTGAAATTTTTTTTTTTTGTCTTCTACTGTATCTAAATTTTACAGTATAACAGATTTAAAGCTAATATCTGTAACTTAGAAATATTGTCACCAATTCAGTCAAGTGCCATTAGGTTGGCTATGTAGGGTACGTATGCATATGTAGTGCAGGCAGTGGAGAAAACTTTGTGTATATTTGTGTGTTTAGATGCACCAGTTGTACGACCCCACTGATCGCAGTGACCCCATCACTGGAGTGCACATGGAACCTTTCCCCAGCTCTCCCAACAAGTGCTTCGTCATAGCAACCACACCTCGCAGGTAAGTTGGGCTAGAGAAATCGTTCTCTGACTCATGAAGTGAATCAGAGTGCATTAGTGTTAGTATCAGTGGTGTATTAGTGTTAGTATCAGTGATGCATCAGTGTTAGTATCAGTGGTGCATTAGTGTTAGTATCAGTGGTGCATTAGAGTTAGTGTCAGTGGTGCATTAGTGTTAGTATCAGTGGTACATTAGTGTTAGTATCAGTGGTGTCATTGTGTTCCAGGATCTACCAGTTCATTGGTTCTATTAATCGCGGGGAAACCCCCCAGTTTTTCGAACTCTTCAATTTCTACCAAAACATGAAAGGTGAGTATGGCTCCTCCTCCTCCTGTTGTTGTTGTTGTTTTTGTTGTTGTTGTTGTTGTTGACAGTTTGAAACTAGCCATCCAGCATTCACTTCACTTCCACACACTGACCTCCTCTCTCTCTCTGTCTTTCCCCTCCATTACCATTTCCTTTCTTCTATTCTTCTCCACTCACCTTCTTCTCCTCTTCTTCTTCTGTGTCCTTCCTACTCAGCCTTTCTTTTCCTCTCTTTGGACTTTATAACACAGTATTATTTCACAATTTCTTTATTAAGCCTTCATTTGTTTGTTAGATGTAACTCTTTCTTTCACAGGCTTTTTTTTTCTTTTTAATAATACAGAATTAAGAGATGTTTGACTGTCCAGGGATTGAACTAATTTATCAAATGTGGTTTGTGTGGATGTGTTAGTTCCCTTCTTGGAGATCCCTGGCACGTTGAAGGAGAGTCAACTGCATGTGTGGCCGGCTCATCCTGACAAGACGCCGGTTATGTTTGGCTGGCTGACTGGGGCAGGTGTGTACCACGGGAGGCTGGAGTTTGAGGAGCAGAAGGTGCCTGGGGACACGCTGTTCGCTGAGAAGACTCTCATACCGTACAGCTCTGAGCAGAAGAGTGAGGTCTCTTATCCTGTGGGCTTGGCTCTCACTCAGTTCCACTGTGTGCTTCTCTATAGAGACAGGTGGGTGGGTGTGGTTTGAAAGCAGCTGGTTTTTAATGAATGTCAAGATGCATTCAGAATGGATGTAAGAGGGAGTCTCTTGTTGTTGTTGTTGTTGTTATTAAACTGAATGTGTTCATGTTTGTGTGTTGTTGTGTGTGTTTGTGATCAGGGTGGAGGCTATTTGTGTTTTGAACCAGAAGAAGGTTTACGAGGACAAGTCCTACCCACGGGTATGTGTGTACAACTTTTAAACTTAAAGTGTGTTTTGTCATTAATTATTTTCTGTTGCTGTTACTGTTATGACAGATAAGGTAGTAATATTGGGTTACTCCTGTACTTGGATTTAAGTTTAAAGGAGTTGAAGTTATGTATACTCATTTCCAATTAGCTCCCGCCTGTGTTGAATGGTTCATGTTATTATCTGACTCATTTCAAATGGTCTTTTTCTGAAACAGTTACTATTGGCTTGACCTCTTGACCAGAAGTAACAACCAGTTTATGCTGTAACAGTCAGCAATTACAACATAATCCATGCTAATCTTAATGCTATCCATGATCCTACTGATCAACTGAACATAATCCATGCTAATCTGAATGCTATTCATGATCCTACTGATCTAGCATCAGAGTGGCTGATTGTTCCCTGAAAAGAAAATTATCTACCAGACTTAAGAGAGATACATAATTGTTAAATTGACCAGAGTTTTGGTGAGTATCGCCAATCATACCAAACAACTTTCCATGGATGCTTTTATGTAAAAAGAAGTGACTCATACATAAATACTTGCAGAAAAATAACTGGTGGTTACGTCTGTGTTTTTTTTAAGCTTCATACCTAATTCCAACTTGGATTTATATTTGTGTGTGTTCATTCATTTAGAGAGATGGCCCTCTTCTCTCCATCTGTATGGATCCAGTCACTAATTCTATTTTCACTCACCAGAAGATTCGTGTGTGGACCTACACACCTCACAAAGAGACAAGGTGTGCCTTAGAGAGTGGGGAGTGGAGACAGAAGTGGTAGTCATGGATTATTTAGTCCCTTTTAAGGGAGCATTTGCCTCCTTCTCTGAAGATGGTTTTGCTCCCCTGGAAATTATTATGACCTTCATAGTGACATTTGCCACAAATTAAAAAAAAAATCAATTTCATGGAAATTAGAAGCCCTCCCCCCCCCTGAAATTTCAAAAATGTTGATTTGACCCCTCTCAAGTTTGGTTCTAAAATACTCTGTGTAGGGGTTTTAAAAATTTTTATTTATTTATTTTTAACAATTTTTAAAATTTTTTTTATATAACTTGTAATGGTTGTTTCTTTTAGAGATGTGTGGAAGATATATTTAGAGCAGGGACAGTACGAGAGAGCTAAGCAGTATACAGAGGTAAGGCCTGGACGCACATGTGTACACATACATGTGCACATATGCAATACATGTGGATCTCTATGGCAACATAATAGACAATTCATCCCTTGTCGTTACCCATTCTCTAACACGCGCCCACACACTGGACACCAATCCTAATTTTGTGTATTAAGCTGGTCACATGCAGATCATGTGACTTTTATTGATGAACTTGCAGGGAAACCAAGAGCACATTGACACTATTCTTATCAAGCAGGCGGATGAATCCTTCAAAGAGGGCAAGTACGTTAATGCAGCATGTCCAAGCACATAATATGTGCTCGTGGATGTTCTCCAAGTACTACATAAGTACATTAGTGATGTGCTTGTGAGTGTAGGTACCAAGAAGCTGCCATATCCTTCTCCCAGAGCCAGCTGTCTTTTGAGGAAGTGGCTCTGAAGTTTATCAAAGTGGAGCATTCAGATGCCCTGAAGACATTCCTTGTCAAGAAGCTAGCTTCTCTACAAGAGAAGGTAAGAAGTGAACAGTCAGTTGAGCTTAGGAAGTGCATGTGTTTTAAAGTTTGTGTTATTGTTGTTGTTGCCAGGACAACACTCAGCAGACCATGTTGACCACGTGGCTGATAGAGCTCTTCCTGAATGAGTTGGGAAACTTGGCAGATAATGGAGAGAAGACTGCTCACCGGAGGCTCCAGCAAGAGTTCCATTCCTTCTTGTCTCAGGAGTCTCTAAAAGTAAGCCAAACTTGAGACTAGTTCAAGTTTTCTGTCCAGGGGGTAAAGCTCTGAACTACATAGAAGAAACTTCTTTGAATATTATGTTCATTATAAATGCAGCTGCATCTATGCTGCTAAGAAAGTCTCCGCCCCCTCTCCCACTTGTACTAACATTTTGACTATTATAACAAAATCAGCATATTTCCCCATTTTTAAGCTTTTTCTACGGATTTATTTTAAGCATTTCAACGATCTTTTGTACGACAGAGTGCATAGTACTCTCATTGCCCCTCCTAAAAAAAAAAAAAGTGGGTTCTTGTCCCTTCTGAGACTCGTTTGATGAGGCATTCATGGTGTCATTATGGCTTTTTTATATATTGAATTTTTATTATTTTTATCACTATTGCCTTCTCTTATTTATTGTTTGTGTTAGCAATGTCTGGATATCAACCGTAAGACTGTGTACGACCTCATCTCCAGCCACGGTGCGGTGGATGATGTTGTCTTCTTTGCCACTCAGATGGGAGGTAAGGATCATCACTCACACGAATTGCACATAAACTTAACACTCATGTGTTTCATTTGAAGTTGGTAGGGATGATGGTAGAGGTACGAATGACAGTTTCATTTCAGGAGTGGGATAGTGGGGTGAAGACTCTCCTAGATGTTTAGTTTTCTCAGCCATTCAGAACAGTCTCTGTAACAGGTGAAGTGAAGCATTGCACCGTGAGTGCCAGTAGACATGGCGGCAGTTAAGTGAGTCGTGCAAGTATCTCTCACGTGAAGCATGAATTGTGTGATGGTGAGAGCAGCAACAGGATAGCAGTGGTAGTGGTAGTTGGAGTGAAGGTTCCCTAACACTTGTGATGGTGAGAGCAGCAACAGGATAGCAGTGGTAGTGGTAGTTGGAGTGAAGGTTCCCTAACACTTGTGATGGTGAGAGCAGCAACAGGATAGCAGTGGTAGTGGTAGTTGGAGTGAAGGTTCCCTAACACTTGTGATGGTGAGAGCAGCAACAGGATAGCAGTGGTAGTGGTAGTTGGAGTGAAGGTTCCCTAACACTTGTGATGGTGAGAGCAGCAACAGGATAGCAGTGGTAGTGGTAGTTGGAGTGAAGGTTCCCTAACACTTG